>OHZS01000700.1_pt1 | contig 11880 bp, 9 predicted proteins | sample 1580521 | NCBI WGS metagenome assembly OHZS01 (sample SAMEA3882503, study PRJEB24775) | human gut metagenome | biome: human-associated habitat; feature: intestine environment; material: feces | place: Netherlands | collected 2009/2010
GAGAACCTGGAAGCACTGGAGAAAGGTATTCCGAACCTTCTAAAACACGTAAGCAACATCACAAACGTATACAAACTGCCATGTGTCGTTGCCATCAACGCATTCCCGACCGATACCGAAGCAGAGCTGAAGCTGGTTGAGGAGAAATGCAAAGAGCTCGGTGTCAACGTTGTTCTGTCCGAGGTATGGGCAAAAGGCGGTGAGGGCGGCGTAGCCCTGGCAGAAGAAGTTGTCCGTCTTTGCGAGCAGCCGAACGATTTCACCTATGCATACGATCTGGAAGGCTCCATCGAAGAGAAACTGAACGCCATCGTTCAGAAGATCTACGGCGGAAGCAGAGTTGTCCTGACCGCAAATGCACAGAAACAGGCAAAACAGTTAGAGGCTCTCGGATTTGGCAACTGCCCGATCTGTATGGCAAAAACCCAGTACAGCCTGACCGATGATCAGACCAAACTCGGCGCACCGACCGGATTCGAAGTTACCGTACGTAACCTGAAAATCTCCGCAGGTGCAGGCTTCATCGTAGCCCTGACCGGTGACATCATGACCATGCCAGGTCTGCCGAAAGTTCCGGCAGCAGAGCGTATCGATGTAGACGCTACTGGAAAGATTACAGGACTGTTCTAATAACACAGGATATTGTCTTGAAAAGACAGAATAGAGCATGAAATAAAACACAGAAAAAAGAGACATTCCTTCGTGAATGTCTCTTTTTTTACGTTTTTATTGCAAAATATTACAAAAGATAATATAATTTCTAATGATAACATGGAGAGAAAAGCAGATATAATATAGTAAGGGAGTTACTTACCAATGACATCGAAGAAAAAATTGAGAAGTCTTCTGGGCGGTACACTTTTTATGGTGCTGATGCTCAGCGTACATCCGACGACTGTTTCCGCGAGTGCTGTGGGGAGCAGCACGGTGATGGACCAGTCTGTGGAGACAGAGGATCAGCAGAGCGGGATACAGAGTGAAACGCAGACACAGGCTTCACAGGACAGCGGTGCTGCTGTGCGGGCCAGTCAGAATGGCTGGGTTAAGGCAGGCGACAGCGGCTGGTATTTTTATGAGAACGGACAGCTGAAAACAGGATGGCTTTACCGGAATGGAAACTGGTACTGGCTGGATCCGGACCGGAACGGCCGCATGGCAGAAAACAGCTGGTTCACATACGATAATAATTTTTATTATGCCAAGGGAGACGGAGCAATCTATAAAAATGGTTTTCAGGAAGTAGATGGAAACCTTTATTATTTCCAGAGCTGGGGCGGCATTCAGAGAAATGTGTATCTCAGCATCAGTGGAAAAATGTACTATGTACAGGAAAATGGTATCGTTGCCCGTGGAATAGTCAGAACAATGAATGGACATGGTGATCTCTGCGCATTTGATGATACTACGGGAGCGCAGATCACACAAAAAGGCTGGCTGAAAAAAGGCACATCATATTATTGGGTAAGAGAAGACGGCGTCCTGCAGACCGGCTGGCTGCTGTACGATGATAACTGGTACTGGTTTGATGATAATGGTGTCATGATGGCATCCGGCTGGAAAGAAATCAACAACAATCTGTATTACTTCCGGAGCTGGGGCGGCATTTATAAAAACGGTTTCCAGAGCATCGGAGGAAACGAGTATTATTTCCAGAGCTGGGGTGGTGTATATCGAAACACCTTCTTTACCGTAAAAGGGAAAACCTACATAGCGCAGAATGACGGATCGATCTATCATGCCAGCCAGACCGGCTGGGTTCAGCTGGGAGATCAGACTTACTGGATTAATCAGGATGGTTCTGTTCAGACCGGCTGGCTGAAGCTGGAAGGCAAATGGTACTGGCTGAAAGCGGACGGCACACGTGCTGCATCTGAATGGATCACGTATGACAACAACCGATACTATTTTGACGGTGACGGTGTGATGTACACCGGAATGAAAGAGGTTGACGGAACAAGATATTATTTCCACAGCTGGGGCGGCGTTTACCATAACGAATCTTTTACCTGGCAGGGAAAGAAATACTGGGCAAAGGATGACGGAACCTTCTATACAGGTGTCTGCGATATCAATGGAAAGAAATACTATTTTCTGGAAGACGGCGAGCAGATTACAAAAGAGGGCTGGTATCTGACCAACGGAACGTATTACTGGATCAACGCCAATGGAACCAGAAGAGATGACGAGCTGTTTCAGTACGACGGAAACTATTATTATGTAGACAAAAACGGCGTTATGGCGACAAGCGGCTGGGTATACTGGGATTATAACTATTATTATCCGAGAAGCTGGGGCGGCATGTACAAGAATGCGTTTATTACCTATGATAATAACCTCTATTACCTTGGATCTGACTCGAAAATGGCAATCGGCTGGCAGTCGATTGGCGGAAATACATACTATTTCCGAAACTGGGGCGGCATGATAACCGGAAAACAGGTGATCGACGGAAAAACGTATGTGTTCGATGAGGACGGCAAGCTGGTACAGAGTCCGGACGGATTTGAACCGTCCGCGCAGATCGGTGTCCGCACCGTACGGAACTTTCTGAAAAATGCACTGCTTCCGCTTGGAAATACCCTGTATATCTGGGGAGGCGGCCACACAGACGCAGAGGCAGAGAGTTACGGCGTCAATGCGCAGTGGAAACAATTCTTCAATACACAGAATTCCACCTACAACTATTCCGATCATCTGTATGAGTACGGAAAAGGTCTTGACTGTTCCGGCTATGTCGGATGGACCGCACATCAGGTGACGAAAGAGTATGCAACGACAACCTCCACTGGAATGCCGGCCTACTTTGCAAGAAAAGGCTGGGGAACCTGCGTGACAGGCGATACATCCCAGAAATTTACGCCGGGTGATGTGGTCAGCAAGAGCGGTCATGTCTGGATTGTCATTGGCCAGTGCTCGGACGGTAGCGTGGTTGTCATTCATGCGACACCGCCGTATATTCAGCTTGGCGGAACCGTTTCTTCAACAGGAAGCATTAACAGTGAAGCTATTGAGCTGGCAAATGAATACATGAAAATGTATTATCCGGTTGCGTATGAGCGGTATGGTGTAAAAGTTCTTGACCGGTCCTATCTGACCGGTGTGAATCATTTCACCTGGAGCAGCAGTATCTTAAGTGACAGTGAAGGCTACCGCAGGAAGAAACCGGCAGAAATCCTGAACGATCTGTTCCAGTAAAATATCTTCTATAAAAAATAAGAGAGAATACAAAAAAACTTTGTAGTTCGTGTATTCTCTCTTTCTTTTTGCGCTGGAATTGTCTATACTAGAAGGTGCGTGAAAGACGCAGATCAGAAATACAAAAGAAAAAATCTGGAAAATAAAAATACAAGGGGAGTAAACATGCGAAAGAGCTGGAAATGGGCGCTCTGTCTTGGCGTAGTGTCGTTGCTGCTGCTGGGCGGCTGCGGAAAAGAAAAGACGGAACCAGTGGATCTGGTGCTGGTAACCGACGGCAGTGAGGTAGCTTCCGATGCCGTGTATCAGTCAGCATGGAACGGTCTTGCGCAGTATGGAGACGAGAGCGGTCTGAAATATGAAGCAAGTGTTCCGGCAGGACGGACAACAGAGGACTATGAAAACACCATCAAAGAGGCGGCGCAGAAGGGAGCATCCGTTATCGTCTGTGCCGGAACGAGCATGAGCCGCGCCGTTTACGATGCACAGCGCGACTGGAAGGATGTCCGTTTTCTGCTGCTGGAGGCAGAACCGGTCAGTGAGAGCGGCCGCAGCCGTCTCCGCGGAAATACAGAAAGCCTGGAAATTGATGCATCAGAGGCCGGCTACCTGGCAGGCTATGCGGCAGTACAGGCCGGCTACACGCACCTGGGCTATATCGGACAGAAAAACGAAGAGAACGGAACAAAGTATGGGACAGGTTATGCACTCGGTGCAGAGGCGGCCGCTGCGGATCTGGGACTTGGAGAAAACAGCATCACGCTGGATTATACGTATCGGAAAAGCAGCAGCGTATCACCGTCGTATTTGGAAAAAATCAAAAGCTGGTACGGTGAGAGCGGACAGATTCTCTTCTCGGACGGTGCATCGTATCAGAATGTACTTGGCGCAGCAGCATCTGCGGCAGGCGGAGCACTGATCGCAAACGGCGGCGTGGAGGAGTACGCCAATGCCGTGTTGAAAGTACGTCTGGATTATGGAACTGCAGTTTACAATGCGTTAAAAGAAATGAAACAAAAGGATTTTGAAGGCGGGAAAATTGTAACGCGCGGCGTGACCGATCAGGAAATCAGTCTGGAATGGAATCAGGATGCGGTGCCGTCTTTTACAGAGGATCAGTACCGGGCACTCTGTGCGAAATTCTCCGCAGAGGACTTTTCAATCCCCGACGGCGATGCGCTTTCCTCGCCGGATCAATACAAATTGAGTTGTGTGAGTGTACAGAAGGTAAAATAACATGTATCGTTACTGTTCACGAATTGTTTACAAAAAGGCGGGATATTTTTCCTTGCATCCATTTGTGAATTGTGATATTATGTAAAAGAATTGGGAAAAATATTTCAAAATTGTTACAGAATAATTGAATTTCTAAGAAACAGGTAAAACTGGAAACAGAAATCCTACATACAACGAATCAATTTGGGAGTGAAAGAATGAGAAAAAAATTTCTTGCCTTAAGTTTAGCAGTGATCGTAAGTGCAGCTCAGGTAATGACAGTAAGCGCCTCCAAACAGGAGAAGTTACAGCAGCAGCAGGCAGCACAGGCCGAGACCAGCGCACAGCTTGACAACGCAAAAGCAGAAATCGACGATCTGGAAACTAAAAAGAATCAGATTACCGGCGAGATTGATGACCTGGACGCACAGCTTGTCGTAACCATGGCATCCGTTGAAAATCTGAAAAATGAAATTGCAGAGAAACAGACTGAGATTGAAGATACTCAGAAAAAATTAAGTGACGCACAGGCAGAAGAGGACGAGCAGTACGAGCAGATGAAAAAACGTATCAAATTCCTCTATGAAAGCGGCGGAGACAACGGCTGGGCAGCACTGATTCTGGAAGGAAAAGATTTAAGCAGCATCCTGAACCAGGCTGAGTACACCCAGAAATTATACAAATACGACAGAGAGTGCCTGCAGGAGTACATGGATCTGGTACAGCAGGTAACGGATTACAGCAATCAGCTCGCAGACGAGAAAGCAGACCTGGAAGCCAGCGAGGCAGAGCAGGAAGCACAGCAGCAGTCCCTCGAGGAAATGCTCGAGCAGAAGAAAGCCGTTTCCGATGACTACGAGAACCAGATTGCAGACCTGAATGACATGGCTGCACAGTACAACGCAGTCCTGGCAGAACAGAACGCAAAGATCCAGCAGATTCAGGAAGAGATTGCAGCCGAAGAAGCAGCGAAAGCCGCTGAGGAAGCAAGAAAAGCAGAAGAGGCACGTCAGGCAGCAGAAGCAGCCGAGGCAGCGCGCCAGGCAGAAGCTGCAAGACAGGCAGAAGCAGCCGCAAGCAGTGCTGCAAATAATGCAACAACGGCAGACAACACACCGTCCAGCACAGGAAGCTCCACCACGACAACAACACCGTCTAACGGAGGAAGCTCTTACGATGATTCTTCGTCCAGCGATACCAGCAGCTCGGATGATTCCAGCAGCTCCAGCAGCACCGGAAGCGCAACCGGAAGTGCCATCGTATCCTATGCAACACAGTTTATTGGAAATCCATACGTATGGGGCGGCACAAGCCTTACCAACGGAGCTGACTGCTCTGGTTTTATCATGAGCGTTTACGCACACTTCGGATACGACCTTCCGCATTCCTCCAGTGCACTGCGTGGTGTAGGACGCGGTGTATCTTATGCCGAGGCTCAGCCGGGCGATATTATCTGCTACAGCGGCCACGTAGCCATCTACATCGGCGGCGGTGCAATCGTACACGCAAGCAATGAGCGCGACGGTATCAAGATCAGCAGCAACGCAGCGTATACCACGATTCTTGCGGTAAGACGTGTGGTTTAAAAAGGAATTACATAGTAAGAATTTTCAGATCCCGGGAGAGAAAAATCCCGGGATCTTTTGCGTTTTGCTTAAAATTGAGTGCATTCGCGTTAAAACTGTGATATACTAAAGCACATCGGAGATACAAGGGCGTATTGACCAACAGAAGGTCAGTACGCCCTTTTGCTTGTTAGGAAGAAGGGAGAATCGTTATGAAACTGGAAAATTATTTTCGTCGTTTCGGTATTCGGAACGGATCTGGTGCGGAAAGTAGCGTCAGTGCTGTCCATCTGCATTATCGCCGGTCTGCTGATCGTCTACGTCCCGAACATCATCGCCGGAGCCGGAAAGATCGGCGATACTGTAAACGCCATGAAAACCGCAGACCTCCCATTCGGCAAAGCCTTGTACGCCGCATTCCTCTACGGAACCTTCCAGCTTGCTAATGTCGCAGTCTTCGTCCAGCATGCCAAATCCTTCGAAAAACCGCAGGATGCCGGAAAGAGCATGGCAGTCGGTGCCGTATTAAATGCCCTTCTGATGATCATGGTCGTCCTCGGAATCATGACCGTATACCAGAACCCGGAAATGAGCCAGCAGAGCGTCCCGACATTATTTATGGTTCAGCAGGGCGTCGGCAGTAAATTCATGACACCGCTGATTTCCGTACTGATCATCCTCGGTGCCGTATCCACAGCCGTCAACATGGTTGCCGCCATGGTCAAACGAATCCACGCTGGTCTCGCTGAACGAAGCAGCAGAACAGAAACCGCAGGCAAAATCAGCCGCACCCAGATCCTCGCCGCCCTCGCTTGCTGCATCGCAGACTTCCTCATCGCACAGTTTGGTCTGCTGACGCTGATCCAGAAGGCGTACAGCATCCTGGCATACCTGGCAATCCCGGTCATCTTGGTGCCGTACGTGGTGCACATGGCGGTGATGCGGTTTGATACGAAAAAATAGAAAAGAACAATAAAAAATTTGTAACAAAAATTTACACCGCAGAAAGAGAGATTTGCTTCTGGAGAATGGAAGTATTTCGCAGACAGCAGAAAAAAGAAGATTCATGCAGAGCAGACGTGAGTCATAAAGAAATGACATGCGTCTGCCTTTTTTCTGTGCGTCTGGCAGAGTATGTGTCGGTGACAAAGCAGAAAACAGGAACTCTTCTTTGGGACTCGATTGTGCCGTCAAAATATGGTATACTGCAAAAAGGATCAAAAAGCGGATATTGATATTTCACGGGAGGGGAAGAAGATGAAAAATGCACCGGCTTATGTGAAGGTTTACAGCAGACTGAAAAACGAGATCAATAAGGGAACATATCCTGTCGGGGGATTTCTGCCGAAGGAGTGTGAACTGGAGAAAATCTATCAGGTCAGCCGTACTACGGTACGGAATGCAGTAAAGATACTGGTGCAGGAGGGACTGGTTGAGGTTCGCCAGGGTTCTGGAACGAGGGTGCTGAATCATAAGGCAATTCAGAATTATAACAAGGTCACATCGGTCACGGAATCCCTGATGAAAAAAGGATATCGGGTAACGACGTCAGATATGATGATCGACATCATTTCGGCGGACAAACAGCTCGCCGATGAACTGGAAATTCCGGAGGGAACCAGCGTGGCGAGGATTCAGCGGCTGCAGCTTGCGGATGAAGAGCCTGTTACGCTGATGGAAAATTATATCGAATATGCGAAAGTCCCTGGCATCGAGGCGTATGAGAATCAGTTTGTAGCGCTGTATCAGTTTCTGGAGGAGAAATTCGGCTTGCAGATTGATGAGACACGAGACAGAATTTCAGCGAAATCCGCGACCTTTATGGAAGCCCAGGTTCTGAAAACGGAGCCAAAGGATGCGCTTCTTGTGGTGCACAGAGTCACCTACTGGCAGAACCGGCCGGTGAGCATTGATCATGTGCGGATCATCGGAAGCAAGTACGAGGTGGAGATTTCGGGAAAAGGACGGAGTAAATGAGCGATGAGACAGAAGAACAGAAGAAACTGATGCGGCAGATTGATATCAGCTGTGTACAGGCATTTCATACAATGGATGAAATTGATGCGATGGTGGAGCTGGCAAAGAAATATCGTCTGGCTGCTGTGTTTACCTTGCCGGCGTTCAGCGCCCATGTGGCAGAACGGCTGCAGGACACCAGAGAAATCCATGCGGGAGGCGTGGTAAGCTTTCCGGGCGGCGGAGATACGACCGGACAGAAGAAGCGGCAGGCAAAAGAACTGTGGGAGGCTGGCTGCCGGGAAATCGACATGGTGATGAATCTTACGGCATTCAGAAGCCACGAATTTTCTTATGTAAAAGAAGAACTTCTGGCCATCCGGGAGCAGGTGCCTTCGGCGATTTTTAAGGTGATCATCGAGGCACCGCAGCTGACGGAGCAGGAAATCTGCCAGGCAGTGGATCTGTGTGTGAAAGGCCGTGCGGATTATGTAAAGACGAGCACCGGATGGTATCCCGGCTGTCCTTCCACCGTGGAACAGGTTCGAATCATGAGCCGTGAAGCCGCCGGTCGCATTCAGATCAAGGCCGCCGGTGGAATCCGCAGTCTGGAAACTATACAGGAAATGCAGAAAGCCGGCTGCAGCCGTTTCGGTATGGGAATGCGGTCGGTGCAGAATTTGATAAAAAGTATCTATAAGTAATCTATTGTGCAAAAGCTATAAAAAAGTCACGGAATATTCTACGGCATTCCGTGACTTTTCTGTTGAATTAGTAACCTATTAGTGATATATTCGAACCATAGGAATCGATAAATCATTAACAATCTGAAAGGAGAGCAAAAGATATGAAAGGTTATGCAATGCTGAAAATCGGTGAATCCGGATGGATCGAGAAAGAACGCCCGAAATGCGGGCCGATGGATGCCATTTGCCGTCCACTGGCAGTTGCCATCTGCACATCAGATGTCCACACTTTATGGGAAGGGGCCATCGGTGACCGTCATAACATGATTCTGGGCCATGAGTGCTGTGCAGAGGTTGTGGAAGTCGGAGAGCTCGTAAAAGATTTCAAACCGGGAGACCGGGTTCTTGTGCCGGCCATCACTCCGGATTGGAATTCTCTGGAAGCACAGGCTGGTTATTCCATGCACTCCGGCGGAATGCTGGCAGGCTGGAAATTCTCCAACTTCAAAGATGGTGTCTTTTCTGAATTCTTTCATGTAAATGATGCCGATGGAAACCTTGCGCTGCTTCCGAAAAACATCAATGTTGTCGACGCGTGCATGCTTTCCGATATGGTGCCGACCGGATTCCACGGCGTAGAGCTTGCCGATGTACAGTTTGGTGATACAGTTCTTGTCATCGGAATCGGACCAGTTGGTCTGATGTCGGTAGCCGGAACGAATATGCGCGGCGCATCGAGAATCATTGCTGTCGGAACGAGACCGGTCTGCGTAGAAGCGGCAAAAAAATACGGCGCAACGGATTTTGTCAGCTACAAGAACGGACCGATTTTCCAGCAGGTACTCGATATGACAGATGGAAAAGGTGTTGATAAAGTAGTCATCGCCGGCGGTGGTGTAGAAACCTTTGCAGAAGCAGTAAAATGCCTGAAACCGGGCGGAAAGATCGGAAATGTAAACTATCTTGGATCCGGTGACAACATTGATATTCCGCGTGTAGAGTGGGGCGTTGGAATGGGTCACAAACAGATTAACGGAGGCCTGATGCCTGGCGGAAGACTCCGCATGGAAAAACTGGGAGCTCTTGTTTCGGCAGGCAAGCTGGATGTCAGCCCGCTGTCCACGCATGTGTTTGATGGATGGGATCATCTGGAAGAAGCATTGTTCCTGATGAGAGACAAACCGAAGGATTTAATCAAACCAGTCGTTAAATTGGCTGACTGATGATTTGAAAATTTGACTGAAAAAGGAAACGTATGAAAATATTGATCGTATCCGGCTTTTTGGGCGCGGGAAAAACAACATTTATCAAACGGCTGGCCAGGAACGTCGATCAGCGGTTTGCCATACTGGAAAATGAATATGGAGCCGCAGGAATCGACGGCGCACGTCTTGGCCAGAACCGGCAGGGAACGCAGAAAAATGTATGGGAAATGACAGAGCAGTGCATCTGCTGCATCGGGAAAAAGGATTTTGCAGCATCCGTGCTGACCATTGCCAATGTGGTAGACCCGGAATACCTGATCGTAGAACCGACAGGCGTCGGAAGTCTCGCCCGGATTATAGAAAATCTGCGTCAGATCGAGTACGAGAGAATTCAGCTTCTCTCGCCGGTCACTATTGTGGATGTTTACAGTTACCGCCGCTATATGGCGGAATATCCCGAGCTGTATCAGGATCAGATCCGAAGCGCGGATACGATCATTGTTTCCAAAACAGAAGCATGCCAGGCGGAAGAAAAACAGCGCATCCAGAAATTTCTGCAGGAAATTAACTCGCAGGCAAAAATCATCACGGATTATGCATCCACGATGACACGAGAAGATTACCAGAGCCTGCTGCTGGGCGGCCGGTATGAGAAAAAAGTACAGGATACGCAGAGCGGCGAAAAGATGCCGGAGACCTTCTCCTTCGAAAATATCCGAATGGAGGCACCGGAAACCCTGTGGTGTTTTCTGGAACAGATCATTCGCGGAGCGTTTGGAAATATCATCCGTGCAAAAGGACAGTTCGCAGCCGGAGACCAGTTTCTCCAATTTGATGTCGCCGATCACCGCTACAGCATCACCGGCACAGAACAGAAAAACGCCGGCCAGGCTGTGTTTATCGGAAACGATATGAACGAAGATGCGATCCGGCAGTATTTTAAGAAATGCGCCGGAAACCAGAAAATGAAATATGCTGCCCGTCATGTATCATAAAGTAAATAGGAAAAAGAGATTGCGGAGTCCTGCCAAAACAGGGTTTCGCAATTTTGGTTTTTACAGAAAGATTCAACTGAAAAACGAAGGATAGGCAAAAACGAAAAATTACGCTAAAATAAACATACAAGTATTCCAAATAAAACAAAAGAAAAATCAGGGGGGATCTGATATGGAGGAACAGAAAAGAAGACGGGAAAGAAAATCAGCGGCATACTGGTTGAGCAAAAGCTCGATTTTATATCCGATCTGTATCTTGTATGTGATGTATGTGAAACAGGTTGAGGTATATATTACAGAATGTTCCGTCCATATTTCGTCGGGGACAATGCTTTTTGCCTATGCGCTGTGCCTGATTTTGTGGCTGGCCTCACCCATTCGAAGCTACTGCGCAGATGGAACTGCAAATGAAGTTTTATTCTATGCATTTCCGCCGAGCATACTGATGCTGTTTTTATTTGCCCAATATTCACTGAAAATTGTGTTGTTTCTTGCAGTGCTGGATGGGATATTTCTTGTTACGGTTTTAAGAGATTTACATAGAAAAAAACGAAAATATTCTCCGAAAAAATTCTGGAGATTAAAAAGAAGTGACTTAAACGCATTTCTGTTTGTTTCAGTATGCGTGAGTATGGTACCGACTTGTATGATGATATATTGGAAGCTTGAGTCTCCGTCCGGAGTGGCAGAACTTTACGAACGAAAAAAGGACTATAATCTCGTCCAGAATCAGGAGAACATTTTTCAGGAAAATAAAGAATTTCTGCTGAGCTTAAAGGAGAGCGAATGGAGGCAAAAAACACTGGAAGAAAGAACAATTGCAGCGCAGAAGATGGTACGGCTTGAAACAGAACGACTTGGAATTCCCGAAATTCCGCTGTATGTGAAAGAGACGGGATCATCGAATTGCGTTGCATTATATAATAACGAAGAGAACGAAATATGGTATGCTCCAGAGCATTTAACATCTCAGACAGCAGAAGAATTTTTTACGGGAATTTGCGAAGAATGTTATCATGGAATGGAGTATTATCTGCTGGAGCGAATGGACTGGAATTCGGAA
>OHZS01000713.1_pt1 | contig 11708 bp, 10 predicted proteins | sample 1580521 | NCBI WGS metagenome assembly OHZS01 (sample SAMEA3882503, study PRJEB24775) | human gut metagenome | biome: human-associated habitat; feature: intestine environment; material: feces | place: Netherlands | collected 2009/2010
GCCCTGAAAGGGCAGAATCTCTTAGCCCAGGGCAACGCCCTGGGTATAATAGCAATCAGCAAGGCGCCCTGTAAGGGCAAAAGCTTTAAGTTTTGCCTGGAGTTTTAAAGCTTTTGCCCTTACAGGGCGTAAGCTTGTATATCATTAAAACCCAGGGCGTTGCCCTGGGCTAAGAGCTTCTGCCCTTTCAGGGCGTGTGGCTTCTAAGAGTTTTTTCCTATTAGGGTATTTCAATCGTACAGCTCGAAATAATATGGTAAACTCCGCTTTCGCAGTCGCTAAAGCGGAGTTTATTATTAGCTGCACGTTCTATTTCTTGCTATAAAACAAGAAATAAGACAGCAAGAATACTTTTGCATAAATATTCACAGCCATAGCTTAGTTAAGCTATGAAAAAAAAAATCATAGTTAGGAAAAAATATTTTCCCAGTTAGGCGGATTAAAAAACCTAACTGGGAAACGTTTTTTGGCTATTACCGTATGAATATACAGCATAAAAATACAGACAGATTACTAAGCTTCTATGTCTTTCACCAAACCTTCCACATAGCGGCAAAGAATATTGATACCCTTCACATTCTCACCGCCCTCAGGAATAATAATGTCGGCATAGCGCTTGGTAGGTTCTATAAACTGCTCGTGCATGGGCTTGAGCACTTTCAGATAGCGGTCTACCACCATAGAGACCGTACGTCCGCGATCGATAGTATCGCGCTGAATGTTTCTGATCAGCCGCTCGTCGGGATCGGCATCCACAAAAACCTTTAAATCCATCAAATCGCGTAACTTCTTGTTGAGCAGCGTCATAATACCCTCTATGATAATGACAGGCTTGGGCTCTACATGTATCGTCTCTGCCTCACGGTTACACTTGAGGTAACTGTAGGTAGGCTGCTCGATAGCCTTTCCGTTACGCAAATCGTTGAGTTGCTTGTGCAACAACTTCCAGTCGAAAGCATCAGGATGGTCGAAGTTGATGGCATGGCGCTCTTCGTCTGTCATGCCCGTTGTGTCGTTATAGTAAGAGTCAAGAGGCACTACAGCCACAAAGTGAGGAGGCAAAGCCTCAACAATTTTTCTCACTACCGTGGTTTTGCCCGAGCCGGTTCCTCCGGCTATACCGATGATAGTTATTTTGTCTTTATCCATAGTTTTAATTTTTATTGAACTTTATCAGGTTCTGAAGTTACAGAAGTTAAAAGAGCTACTCTTTGGTAGCACATACACTTAGAGCACATCTTCGAACATTTTGCGATAATATTCAGCCTTCTTTTCCACGGCTAAGGGATAAGCCCTGCTACTGCTCGGCATGCGATAGAGTCTGAGAATACGTCCATCGAAACCGAACTCCACATAGCCTCCCATAGGCGGAGTGGCTGTAATGCCGTAATGCGCGGAGAAGATGCGGGTGGCCAACTGTCCTGCAGTAAGCACAGCCCTGCATTGGGGCAATGCTCTGAGCATACCATCAAGGTCGGAGGGCTCCACCACCTGTAGGTCTTTGTCTGAAGCCGTATTCTTGGTACGTATCACCTTCTGAGCCGTGTCGTAGATAGCCACACCTTTCTCCTGCAGAAAACTCTTCAGTTCTGCCTCACGATAGCGTTTGTTCTCTGCGTCGACAAAATGAAGTTTATCTGCGAAGAAGATAAGCCCGAAGATGCGCCACATATCGTTCTGATAGTTAGGATAATACCAAGGAATGCACCAGCGCTTGGGCGAAGGCGGGAAAGTGCCGAGCATCAGCAGATGGGCATTCGATGGCAGCCACGGCTCAAAAGGATGATTTTCTATCATTTTTTACCTTTTTACTTTTTTACCTTTTTACTTTTTTACCTTTTTTACCTTTAAAAAGTTACTTCTTCTCCTTCACGAGATACATCACTACAGGCAAGTGGTCGCTGTAGCCATTGAGCCAGCGTCCGCCTGCTGTGGTACGCAGCGGAGCTCCCTTGTACTGACCTTCCTGCTGGATGAGGTAATCGCGACGGAAGATATGGCTCTTCCAGTATTTCAGCGAAGAGTAGTCCTTCTTCTTGGCGTCCTTGTTGAGCAGATTAGGAGTAATCACTATCTGGTCGAAGAGGTTCCAGTTGCCACTATAGAATAAGGTGCCCTTTCCTTCCTTTGCCAGAACGTTGTACCAGGGGTTGTACATATCGCCAGCTCCCACCTGACTGATTTCGGGCTTAGCCTGCAGATAGACGTGCATGCTCTTGTTCACTGGGTCGTCGTTCATATCGCCCATCACAAAGATCTTCATCTCTTGGTTCACATTCAGCAGACTGTCCTTGATCACCTTCACCTGTCGCGCAGCCGACTCACGATAGAAAGGACCAGAGAAACGGCTTGGCCAATGGCATACGATCACCGCCACATCATCACCAGCCATCTCTCCTCTTACGGTGAGGAAGCCACGGGTGAAGAAGGCACTGTCCTTTGCCAACTCCTGCACATAAGGCAACAGCTTCACATTCTTCACACTGAAGAGCGAAGGATTATAGAGCAGCGCACAGTCGATGCCTCGACGGTCGGGACCCTCGATATGTACATATTTCATATTGCGGGCCTTAAGAGGTGCCTGGTCTACCAAGGCATCAAGCACCTTATGGTTCTCCACCTCGGAAAGTCCGATGAAGGCACACCCCACATTAGGAAGCACGTCCGTTCCCATATCCGCCAATGCCTTCGACATATTACGCAACTTATTGGTGTACTTCATGCCGTTCCAGCCCTTGTTGGGCAAATACTCGTAATCTTTCTTTCCCTCATCGTGACAGGTATCGAAGAGATTCTCCTGATTGTAAAAACCTACGGCGTAAACCGAGAACTTCTTCTGGGCAGAGGCAGCCAAATTGACTATCAAAAGAGCCGCCAAGAATAGCAAATGTCGTTTCATTATTTATAGTTTTAAAATTTGTTTACTGCAAAAGTAGCTATTAAATTGTAATTATCAGTAAGAAAAGTGGAAAAAGTGAATTTTTAATGAAATTTTAATCAAAAAAACTTTCTTTTTTAAAATTTATTTATTTACTTTGCACTCACATTATATTAATTAAACAATTGACTATGCAACAAAAGGTAAAATTAGCAATGATTGCTCTCTGCTACAGCCCATTGCTCTTCGCTCAGAACGCCACCGAGCAGAAGATAGCAAAGGGATTGGACGAGAATGCATTCACATTCACCGAAGCACAGTTGGGTGAGGATGACGATATGTCACAGAACGTCACCATTCTGAATTCTAACTCAAATGTTTACGCATCAGAGGCAGGCTACCTGTTCTCGCCAGTGCGTTTCCGTTATCGTGCCTTCAATCAGAAGTACAATGATGTGTACATCAATGGTGCTCCCATGAACGACATGGAGTCTGGTCAGTTCCGCTTCTCTAACATCGGAGGTCTGAACCGATTCTCAAGAAACGTTGACTTTGCCTTGCCTTTCGAGGGCAACAACTACTCCATGACAGGTATGGGAGGCAGCAACAACTATGACTTCCGTGCCGGAAGCATGCAGACAGGCCACTATGCTTCTGTGGGAGTTGCCAACCGCAACTACACGCTTCGTGGTCTTTATACCTATAGCAGTGGATTCAACGACAAGGGATGGGCCATCTCAGCGGGTCTTACCTATCGTTGGGCAAACCGCGGTTATGTAGAGGGAACCTTCTACAATGCGCTGTCTTACTACTTCGGTGTGCAGAAGAAGTGGGACAACGGTCACTCCCTGAGTTTCACCACATGGGGCAATCCTACAGAGCGCTCTACACAGGGAGCAGCAACCGACGAGACTTACTGGCTCGCCAACGACTACTATTACAACCCATACTGGGGCTACTACAATGGCCACAAGCGCAACTCACGCGTTGTGAACGACTTTGCGCCATCAGCCATCGCCACATGGGACTGGAACATCAACGACAAGATGAAGCTCACCACCTCTGTCTTTGGCAAGTACTCTATGTATAAGAGCACCAAGCTCAACTATGCCAATGCTGAGAATCCGCAGCCAGACTACTGGAAGAACCTGCCAAGCAGCTACTACGACATCTGGAATGCTGACGCGCTGGGCAACAACTCGTCTACACTCCAGAGCTGGTACAACTCTTACAACTACTGGACAGCAAGCAAGGCCAACCGCCAGATTGACTGGGATCGCCTCTATTATGCCAACACTCAGGCTGCCAACCAGGGCCATGATGCACTCTACTTCATCCAGGCCAAGCACAGCGACAACCTGATGTTCAACATGGCTTCCACCCTGTCGGCTAAGGTTACCAAGCGTTCTACTCTCGTAGGCGGACTGGTATTGGGCAGCAACAGCAACCGTCACTATCAGACCATGGACGACTTGCTCGGTGCTTCCTTCTTCCACAACATCAACACTTATGCGCTCGGCACCTATCCTGCCGATGACCCAAGAGTGCAGTACGACCTCAACACAGCAGGACCCAACAACCTCGGCTCTCTCGTTTACGAAGGCGACAAGTTCGGTTATGACTATAAGATTGAGGTGATGAAGGGCTTGCTCTGGACTTCCTACACTGCTGAGATGGGACGTTTCCAGACCATGATCAGCGGCAAGCTTGGTCAGACCAATATGCGTCGTCATGGCTATATGCGCAACGGTATGGCTGCCAACAATTCTGAGGGCAACAGCCGTATAGCACGCTTCGGCGAGGGCGGTGCCAAGGGTAGCATCAACTTCGATGCAGGCAAGGGTCACGTCTTCAAGATTGGTGTAGGCTACGAGTGGCGTCCACCAATGGCCAACACAGCATTCATCTCTCCTGAGATTTGCAACGACTACGTTCTCAACCTCGGTGACGAACATGTATTCAGCAGCGAGTTCTGCTATCAGTATCAGAATGCCTGGGTACACGCCAACGTCAACGCATACTATAGCCGCCTCGACCACGTCACAGAGTGGCAGAACTTCTACAACGATGACGAGAACTCTTTCACCTACCTCAGCATGACAGGATTGGAGAAAGAATACTATGGTATCGAGGCAGGTCTCGACTTCAAGGTGGCTTCTTTCCTTAACTTCAAGGCCATCGGAACCATCAGCGACGCAAAGAACATCAACAATGCCAACGTGAACTACATGCTCTCCAAGTCGGCAGAGGTGGTTAAGGACTACGCTTACATTAAGGATATGCGCGAAAGCGGAACTCCTCTTACTATCGGTAGCCTTGCACTCGACTTCCATAAGAGCGGCTGGTTCGTCAACCTCAACGCCAACTGGTACGACCGCATCTATTTGTCATACTCACCAAGCTATCGCTACAAGTCTTCTCTGAAGAACTGCGACATGCTCTTCAACGACGAGCCTCTCCCTGGTTCTGTTGACCAGGCTAAGGGACACGGCGGATGGATGGTAGACGGAAGCATCGGCAAGAGTATCCGCCTCAAGCACGGTAGTCTGAACTTCAACCTCATGGTAACCAACATCCTCAACAACCGCAAGATTGTTTCAGGTGGTTACGAGCAGAGCCGAAGCGACTACACCCTTGACAAGGATAATAACGTTAAGGATCGCGTCTACAAGTTCTCTAAGAACCCTAAGAAGTATTACGTATTCGGAACCAACGGAATGTTCCAGGTATCATACAGATTCTAAAAGAAGAGAAAGATATGAAAAAGTTAAAATATATCGCAATGGCATTTGCTGCCCTGCTCTTGGCTTCATGCATGGGCGACGGTTATGCTGATTCCGTGGGAGAAAAGGATTATACCGGCCCTGCCATCGGCAACAACAAACTGGAGGCTACCAATGTCATCACCATCTCCGAACTGAAGGAGAAATATGCCACACAGATAGAACGCGGCCTGTACAAGCAGGTGGACGAGGACATCAAGATATTGGGTATCGTCACAGGTAACGACCTCGGAGGCAACCTCTACAACCAGATTTGCCTGCAGGACAAGACGGGCGGTATCTTGGTTTGCATCGGCAAGAGCGGACTCTATGGCGAACTGCCTGTAGGTCAGCAAGTGCTTATCGACTGCAAGGGCCTCTACATCGGTGGCTACGGCAAGCAGGCTGAGTTGGGCGGTGTCTATACCAACACCAATAAGGGCTCACAGTCTATCGGTAAGGTAGACCGCTACGTATGGGAGAAGCACTACAAGATTATCGGCGAGGCCGACGAGGCCAAGGCTGAGGCAATGGTTGAGGTGTTCGACCAGACTAAGATCAAGGATGCCGACTATCTGAAGTCTTGCTCAGGCAAGCTGATGAGAATCGAGGGCGTAACCTTCGCCGATGCCGGTAAGAAGGTATTTGCCGCTGCGGCAGACAAAGACAACGCTAACTGCGTAAACCGCGGATTCTCTGGCATCAGCACCAACAACCTGGTGGTTCGCACTTCTGCCTACGCCAAGTTTGCTAATGCTCTCCTGCCAGAAGGTCCACAGAACGTAACAGGTATCTTCACACGTTATGCAGGAAGCAAGAACGACACATGGCAGATTCTTATCCGTACTGCAGACGACGTGCAGTTACTCAAGGGTACAGAGCAATGCCCTTACACCGTGAAGGAAGCTCTCAAGTTGATAAACGACGGAAAGACTACCGGAGCTATGGTCTATACAGAAGGTGTCATCTGTTCTGAGCCAAAGGTAAATCTACAATATGGTGATGCAGAATTCTACATCTCCAAAGACGGCAAGGGTATGAATGCTGACGGAACTGGCGATCCAGCCAATACCATCAAAGTATACCAAAACTACTATCTCAACAAGGATAAGTACACCGATGCCAACAAGGACTTGATCAAGAAGGGACAGAAAGTTGTCATCTGCGGCAAGCTCATACTCTACCAAGGTGTAACACCGGAAATCGACAAGAAAAACTATATCGTTTCCATCAACTAAAACTAACTCAAGTAGTAAACTATAAAAAGAATAATCAATATGAAAAAGTTCATTTATTCATGCTTGTTCTTGGCTATGGCAGCCATAACATTCAGCAGCTGCGAGGACGTTCCAGCTCCTTACAATATGCCTAATGAGCCAGAGACTCCAGAAGTTCAGCCTACAGGTACAGGTACTGCTGCAGACCCATTCAATGTGGCAGGTGCAGTAAAGTACATCGAGGATGGTGGAAGCGAATCTGAGTTGAAATACGTTAAGGGTAAGGTGGTATCAATCGAAAAGTTTGATGCAAGCTATGGTAGCATGAAATATTACATTTCAGACGACGGAACTTCTACCAACCAGTTCTATGTATTCAATGGCTATGCTGGTCCTAACCGCACTAAGTTCTCTGGCGCAGACGCCCTCAAGGCGGGCGATGAAGTTGTTATCTGCGGTAACCTTATCGTATTCAGTGGAACCAAAGAGTTCCAGACAGGCAACTACATTGTATCTCTTAATGGCGAAGGTGGAACAACCACTCCTGATACTCCTACCACTGGAAAGGGTTCAGAGAGCAATCCATACACCGTAGCAGAAGCTATCGCAGCCATCAAGGCAGGCGCTCCTACCAGCGAGGTTTACGTGACAGGTATCGTTTCTGATGTTTATTTTTACAGTGATCAATACAAGAGCCTTTCTTACTACATCTCTGACGATGGTAAGAGCAAGGACATGCAGGTTTATTCAGGTAAGGGCTTGAATGGTGCAGACTTCACATCTAAGGATGATTTGAAGGTTGGACAGAAGGTAACTATCAAGGGTATCATCAAGGCATTCAACAAGAATGGTACTGATATTATGGAGATTGACAAGAACAGCACTATCGTCAAGATAGAAGGCGAAGGCACTGGCGGTGAGGTTACTCCAAAGCCAGATACTCCTGATACAGGCAATGGCAAGATAACATTTGCCGACGACCACAGAACTCTTACGCTTGAAAACAGCAAAGCAACTGCTGGTGAAAGCGTGACTTTTGACTTCACTGCACAGAACTACGAAAATCAGACAGACATGACAACTATAAAGTTGTCTGATGGAACAACTATCACCTTTGATGCTAATGGTGAGATAAATGGTTCAAAATACTACACTTCAGGAACTGCAGTTCGCGTTTACAAGAATAACAAGATTATCGTAAAGGGTACAAAAGAAATTGCAAAGATCATCTTCCACTGCAATGCACCATATAAAAAAAATGGTGAAACTGTTAATTGCGACGGTAATGAGACTGCAACCATAAACTTCTCTGGCAAGACTGCAACCTACACCAATGTGTTTACAGGTACAACAGGTGGTGGTGTTCAACTTAGATTCTCATCTATCGAAATTGTTTATGCCAAGTAATCCACTCAATTACAAATAACTTTAACTATCCCCATTGCCTCTCATCAGGCAATGGGGATTTTGTTTTCAGCTGTGTTTCTTGTGTTCTGTCAAATTCCTCCAAAAGTTCCCGCTATGCCCATCGCTTGGTCACTCGATGAACACGCGATGGGGAGCTGGTGAACAAGGGACGGGCAACCATTGCCCACGCGACGGGTAACGTATGCCCAAACTAATGGCTACTACTTGGGCAACACATCTATGAAAATAAAAAAAGAGCGAAAGGTATAAAAACAGGTAGAAAGATTTGGAGGAAAGGAAAAAAAGTCGTAACTTTGCACCCTGTTAAGTCAAAAGGCTATAATGGGCATGCACCGCAAGGACATGAAATGATGCGAAGAACATCCCCATGACGTCTAATTTTAATAACCCAAATAAAAGTAAAAAACAAAATGAAAAAAGGTATTCATCCAGAGAACTATCGTCCAGTAGTATTCAAGGATATGTCTAATGGCGACATGTTCCTCTCACAGTCAACTTGCAAGACCAACGACACTGTTGAGTTCGAAGGCGAGACTTACCCAGTAGTAAAGATTGAAATCTCAAGCACCTCTCACCCATTCTATACAGGTAAGAGCAAGCTCGTTGATACAGCTGGTCGCGTTGACCGCTTCATGAACCGTTACGGCAAGTTGAAGAAGTAATATACCTTTTTATATATAAGGATATATTATCAATACGAGATAGAAGGTGCGTTCTAACGTAGTTGCATATGCGTTAGTGCGCACCTTTTACTTTTCTTTATACCCCACTCTTCTTATAAGATTCATCCTAACATCTTATTATCTATTTTATCATTTAACATTCACTATGTTATGAAACAAATCAAGATTTATTTATTCGCTCTCCTCGCTGTGCTCTCTATGGCAGCCTGCGGAAGCAGCAACGACGGAGACGGAAATGGTTCGAATGAAATCAACACCAACAAGAACGAGGTAACAACCGACAAGGCTGTCACTCGACTGGAGTTTCCTAAACTGAAAGGCGGAAACAGCATTATCCGTGTTTATCGTGACGGCAACAGCAAGCAGTACGACCCGGACAACGTAAACTATTCAGTAGAATGGGATTGCGACAAGAAATCGCAGCGCTGGTCTTGCTACATCCTCACCAACAAGAACAGCGGCAATCCCGATAATATAAAACGTTATTACAGCCAGGACAACCAATATCCAACCGATCCAGATTTGGCAACTTCTAACAGATGGGAGAAAGACTACATCTACAGATCAGGCTTTGACCACGGACACATCTGTCCTTCGAACGATCGTATGTATAATTCCAATGTCAACTATCAAACTTTCTATCTCACCAATATGCAGCCACAATATGCTGTGTTTAACGGAAGCCATAAAGACCATCCATATTCAGGTATTTGGATCAAGATGGAGAACTATCTACATAACTTCAAACTCTACGATAAAGACACGATGTATGTTTGCAAGGGCGGAACTATCGATAAGGAGGAACACATTCTAACCCGTATACAGGGAAAGCTCATCGTACCGAAGTATTTCTTTGTGGCAGTCCTCGTCAAAAAGATGGTAAACGGACAGGCTTACTACAAGTCTATCGGTATGTGGTTCCCTCACACCAATGTATATCATGGAGACGACAAACTGTCTGATTACACCATGAGCATCAAGGATTTGGAAGCAAAGACTGGTATAGACTTCTTCTGCAATCTTCCCGACGATATCGAGCGGGATGTTGAAAGCAAAAAAATACTTAGCGACTGGGGAAGTATAGAAAAATAAGAAGTTAATGGATAACAGCCATTTAGCTTGGTTTCCTATACACACGTAATACTTCAGTAAGACAAAAAAAGAAATCGCATGTTTCTAAAGTTCATTACAGAACTGTCGAAACATGCGATTTTTTATAAGGCAACTTTGTATTTATCGTAACATCCTTCGTTATCTCCGATTATTCAGTCGAGAAGAGTCTGCCTTGAGAGGCTTGATGGTCGCACCCCTGCCAAACGACTTCTTAATGGTCTTCTCATTGGTCTTAGAAGAACCGAAGGCCTTGGCTTGACTGGTCTGGTTGACACGCTTTAAGTCAATATAAATCACATCACCCTTCGAACTTCCCGTACCTATCATATAGCCCCAGAAAGTATCCACGTCATATCCCTTTTCTGCCCCTAAGTGGAAGCCTGCCTGTGAAGAGCCATAGTCCATGACAAACGTAGCCCCAGAGTTCTTATACTGGATATAAATATCGTAATTATCATCAATATACCATTTAAACTCCAAGGTCTTTTGATCCGCTACAGAACCATCATCGTTATACTTATAGTCAGTCTCCACGCCCTCTCCACTCAAAGCATCACGAGTGTTAGCATATTGGAAGAACTTCATATCGGCATAGAACTCATCAGTCTGTCGTGACTGCCCATCATCTGAAAGATAAGAATAGGTTACTGGTCCATACCATTCGCCTGTGAGCATCTGTGCCTCTTCCACAAGTCCATTATTCTGCGAACCTCCTTGCCAACCATTATTCCAATCATTGTTGCTCCATCCCCAATCATCATAATGGTCGTACCAACCATAAGGATCATACCAATAATCATCACCATCGCAACTGGTCATTGTAAGCGACATGGCTGCTATCACAGCCATTGTCAGCAAAGAATATACTTTTTTCATATCAATAGTAGTTTAATCAGAATTTATTTGTTTTCCGGAAAGAATCGCTTCGGCAGCATGGTGCTGTCGTTCTGCTCCTGAGCACTCTCCTGCTGTTCTTCCTTATTATTACTACGTGTCTTGGCGTAACCATAATATCCCCAAGAGTCGTACCAGCCCTCGGAACCATACCAGTAATAATTGTCCCAGTCGGGCATATTGACCTTGACGAACTGGAAGCTGATCCATCTGTTTGTACTGTTGAAATCAATATCACCATAGAAGTAACCATTGTCGTCAAGATGATAGTTACGAATGACAGCCTTTTCTTGAGTATCAAGGAAATTGATATAAATGGTCGTGCCACTCACGCGCCAGGTGATGCGGTTGGCTACATAGTCCCAGGGCGCATTGCTGTAATAGTCTATCCAGTAGCCATCACCAGAATCATACCCCGAATTGAAGGTTACCTCAGACATGTTTGACTGATAATAACGTCCTTGATAATCCAGCTGCGTCTGCATATATCCCTTCCATGTACCATTGAGGGCATAAGCAATTTCGGCATCCTCATCACATGAAGTGAGCGAGAGCATCATGACAGCCATAAATATCATTGAGAAGTAATAAGTAATCTTTTTCATATCGCTTTTGTTTATAAGTTAATATTTTCGTTAAATTCTGGTGCAAAGATACCTTATTCTTTTCTTAGGGCAAAGGGAATAGTAGATTATTTTAAGGAAAAAGAATGACTAAAAAAGCAAAAAATAGC
>OHZS01000714.1_pt1 | contig 11699 bp, 11 predicted proteins | sample 1580521 | NCBI WGS metagenome assembly OHZS01 (sample SAMEA3882503, study PRJEB24775) | human gut metagenome | biome: human-associated habitat; feature: intestine environment; material: feces | place: Netherlands | collected 2009/2010
TTCGCCGGATGAATCCGTTTGCCGCCATCAACTATATCCGGAAAGGCATCGGATATGACGAGTTCTGTGCCGAGTATGCAGATTACAGGCGTATCCGGGCGGATGAACTTTATGATGTGCTGGATGAACTACAGGAAAGTGCAAGAGGCTATGAAGATTATGACGGATGGTTTGCGCACATCGAGAATTACACCAGGGAATTGGAACGCCTGTACCAGAGCCAGGAAAAGCAGAGTGAGAGCGTAGCGCTTTCCACGCTGCATTCCGCCAAGGGGCTTGAGTACGAAAACGTCTATCTGATCGACGTGAACGAGGGAGTGATGCCCTACAAGAAGGCGGTGCTGGATCAGGACATCGAGGAGGAGCGCCGGATGTTTTACGTCGGTATGACGCGGGCAAAAAAATATCTGCATCTCTTTTCCGTCAAACAGATGAATCAGAAAGATGCAGCTCGTATTGTGCGTGCTATTAAAGAAGCAAAACGTCAGGCTGATGTGGTACTCGTGAGCCATCATAGCCATGAGCGCAAAGGTCTTGACAAACATTTACCGGCAGATTTTGCACGTGATTTTGCTAAGCTGTGTATTGATAGCGGTGCAGATGCATTTGTCGGACATGGTCCGCATATCTGGCGGGGGATTGAAATTTACAACGGTCATCCGATTTTCTATAGCTTGGGTGATTTCATCTTCCAAAATGATTGCGTTGAACGTCAGCCGACGGAATTTTATGACCTGTATGATTTGAATCAGGAAAATACAGTGGCAGACGGACTGGATACTCGTAGTGCTAATGATACTCGTGGTCTGGCTGTTGACAGACAGTGCTATGAATCTGCAATTGCTTCCTTTAAAATTACTGACGGAAAAATAAGCCGTATTGAGCTGAAACCGTTGGAACTGAATTTTAAAGCAGGTCGTGCAATGCGCGGTCGTCCGGGGTTGGCTGATCTTGAAACTGCAAACCGTGTTATCAGTGAAATTGCCGAGCTTTCTGCACCTTATGGTACAGAAATTACCAACGAAAATGGTGTAGGCATAATTGAAATTAAATAAATGCTTTTTATGCTGATGTACAGAGATTAATTTGTACATCAGCATTTTTCTGTTTGCTCCATTTTGCCTCTATGCGGTATAATAATGCATGGAGGGAATTATGGAGATTAATACTTTTCTTGATAAATTACAGAGCTATCACAGCGAGCAGGTTTTTAATCCCTGGCGTGATTTTGATACAAGCTGTGATATAGGTCCGCAGGCTCCCGTTATCCGCAGTGCCAATCTGCGCCGTTATCTGGAGCTGCGTCCTGATGCACATTATTTGTTTATTGCCGAAGCCTTGGGCTATCAGGGCGGTCATTTCAGCGGTATTGCTATTACTTCGGAGCGTATTCTGCTGGGCCATCATCCTGATGTAGAGCCGAAAAGCGTTTTGGGTGAATGGGATTATCGCCGCACGAGTGATGAAAGCAGCGCAATGCTGAACAATACGCAGCGCCTGAAGGGCTTTAACGAGCCTACGGATACTGTTGTCTGGAACGCGCTGAACAGCCATGGCCTTGCGTCCTTTGATGTTATTCTTTGGAATATTTTTCCGTTTCATCCGTATAAAGCAGGCAATCTGCTGACTAACCGTACGCCCTCACCGAGCGAGCTTGATGCAGGCATTGAGTACGCGCGGATGCTGCTGGAGCTGCGTCCGGGGATGAAGATTGTCGCAATAGGTCAGAAGGCGGCGACAACGCTGTCGCGTTACGGCGTTGAATGTATGGCTGTGCCGCATCCTTCTATGGGCGGTGCCAACCGCTTCCGTGCGGCAGTGGCGCAGCTGTTAGGCGGTGAGGCATAATGGGACTGGAAGCTGCTCCTTTAAGCCGTGAGCAGACCTTGCATATTGCTCTTGGCATGGGCAAGGCGCTTTTGAAAAACGGTGCGGAAACCTCCCGAGTAGAGGATACTATTTCCCGCTTTTGTCATACGCACGGCTATCACGATATTCATGTTTTTGTTACGCCGACGGTTATTATTTTAGGCGATGAGGAAAGCGAGGGTGCTACGATTATCAGCCGTATCCGTTATCGCAGCACCAATTTGAGCGTTATCAGTGCGGTGAACGATTTTTCCTATAATCTGAAACGCTGGCCGCTGAATTATGAAAAAACGCTGGCATATCTGGAAGAGCTGCGTCACAAGGCTCCGCCCTATGGCAAATGGCGTGTCTGCATGGCTTCGGCAATCAGCTCGGCAGCCTTTGCGGCAATGCTTGGCGGCAACAGCCATGACTTTATCGCGGCCTTTATTACCGGCGGATTATCCATGGTGCTGTTAAAGCAGCTGGGCGGTTATCGCCCCAGTGCCTTTTGGGAAAATGCGCTTTCCGGTGCGGCAATCGGCGCTTTGGCTATTTTTTGCTGTGAGATAGACGGCGAATGCACGCGTACCAATATCATCGTTGGTGCGCTGATGCCGTTCCTGCCGGGTGTAGCCTTTACCAACGGTCTGCGCGATTATATGGCCGGCGATTTGATTTCCGGCAATTCGCGTATCGCCGAGGCGATGCTTTTTGCTACATCCATTGCGATTGGTTTGGCATTTAGCCTGCTTGTATGGTATCACTGGGGGTGGAAGCTATGGGCATAAATTATTTTACAGCCTTTGGCTTTGCGTTTATCGCTACGGCTGCCTTCGGTATTCTGTTTCAGGCCCCGCGCAAAAGCCTGCCTGTCAGCGGCGTTATAGGTGCGGTAGGCTGGGTAGTTTATTGCTATATCCGCAAGGATTTAGCGTATGATTCTTTTTATGCCATGTTTTTTGCCACGGTTGCACTTTCGCTTTTGAGCGAGCTGGCGGCGCGCATCTTTAAGCAGCCGGTAACGATTTTTGTTATTCCCGGTATTATCCCGATTGTGCCGGGACTCGGCATGTATCGCGGTATGGCGGCGATTATAGAAAATAATTACGACACGGGCATGAACATTCTCATAACCACCGGCATGGATGCCAGTGCTATTGCCTTGGGAATGATGCTTATGACGAGCGTGTTCCGTGTAATTAAGATAAGCAAGGATCATGAACGCTTGCTGCAGCTGCTGCATAAGGAAAATAAAGAATAGATTTGTTTACAGTGAGTGAGGGAAAGAAAATATGAGTTTAGCAGAGCTGTTGCTGTTGGCGGTTGGCCTGGCGATGGATGCCTTTGCCGTTTCTGTTTGCGGCAGTATGGTGCTGACACCGGATAACAGACTACGCGGAGCTTTGCGCTTCGGCAGCTGGTTTGGAGCCTTTCAGTTTTTGATGCCGGTGATAGGCTATTTCGGCGCTGTATCGTTTCGTGATTATATTACGGAATATGACCATTGGCTTGCCTTTTTCTTATTGCTTTATCTGGGAATCAACATGATTCGTGAAGCAAACGAGGCCTGTCATGTCAAAAAAGATTATAGCGTGAAGGAGATGGCGGTGCTGGCGATTGCCACCAGTATTGATGCTCTGGCAGTTGGTATCAGCCTGGCCTTTTTGAATACCGATATCTGGTCCGCTTCCATACTGATTGGCGTGGTGACCTTTGCTATCGCAGCCTTTGGCGGTCTGGCTGGCTTTAAGCTGGGAGCTATGGCCGGCAAGAGAGCTGACGTGGCCGGCGGCTTGGTGCTGATTTTTATCGGTATCAAAATTTTGCTGGAACATACAGGAATAATTTAAGGAATAAAAGTTTAGCGGATTTGCTGCCCCTTTAGGCACGCTGAGCTTGAATTTATATTATTGAAAGGAAGATAAATATGACGCAAGTAAATAAGGAGCGTATGCTCGCAGAATTTAAGGAAATTGTTGCCCTGCCTTGTCACAGTCTGCAGGAGCGTCCGGTATTCGAACTGCTCAAAGGCAAATTAGAGTCTCTCGGCTTTACGGTGGAAGAGGATGACGCCGGTGAAAAGCTGGGTGGCAACTGTGGTAATCTGTGGGCATTTTTGCCTGCCAGCGCAGGAGTTGAAGGTGCGGTACGCGTGCTGCTTTCTGCACATATGGACGGTGTTGAGCCCTGCGGCGGCACTACCGTTATCCAAAAGGACGGCGTTTTATACAGTGACGGCACCACTATTCTCGGCGGTGACGATAAATCCGGCGTTGAGGGTATTTTAGAGGGTATTCGTCTGCTGCTGGAGGAAGGTGCTCCGCATGGCGATATCCAGATTCTCTTCACTGTTTGCGAGGAGGGCGGCGTGAACGGCTCCCGTTGCCTCGACCGCTCTAAGCTGCGTGCCGACGTTGGCTATGCACTGGACGGTGAAGGTGCTCCGGGCGAGATTGTTGTCGGCGCTCCCGGCCAGAAAAAATATAAAATCGATATTATCGGCAGAACCGCGCATGGCGGACTGGAGCCGGAAAAGGGCATCAACTCCATTATGATTGCTGCTAAGGCCCTTGCCGATGTTAAACGTTACGGCCGTATTGATGAGGAAACCACCTGTAATATCGGTATTATCGGCGGCGGTAAGGCAACAAATATTGTGCCTGATCTGGTAACCATTGAAGGCGATGCGCGCAGCCGTAACAAGGAAAAGCTGGAGGCTATCTGCAAGGAAATCGTAGAAACTATTGCAACAAGTGCCGAAAAATATGGCGCTAAGGCAGAAGTATTTGTGGATAACAAGTATGATTCCTTTGCTGTTGCGGAGGACAGCGATGTTGTGGCACTGGCGAAGGCTGCCTGCGCAATGCATGGCTTTACTCCTGATATTACGGTTACCGGCGGCGGCAGTGATGCCAACTTCCTGAATGCTTACGGACTGCCCAGCGTAATTTTGGGCACCGGCATGGCTAATGTGCATACTGTTGACGAATACATCAAGGAAGAGGATTTGTACAATTCCGCCCTTATGGTACACGGTATTTTGAAGGCTGCGGTAAAATAAAAAAATCAAACGCTGTATATAGCAAAAGACCTGCATGTGCAAAACGCATGCAGGCCTTTTCTTATGAAATTTGACCGGATAGCCGAATTAATGTATAATTTAGCTATATAAAGGAGGTGCGATTATGCCGAAAATTACTTCCAGCGCAGATTTGCGCAACAACTATAACGAGATTTCTAATTTCTGCCATCAGTATAAGGAGCCGGTTTTTATTACCAAAAACGGCAAGGGAGATTTGGCTGTCATGAGCATTGATGCCTACGAGGAGCTGACAGCAAGGTTTGAGTTGTATGGTGTGTTGAAACAAGGTTTAGATGATATTGAGGCGGGGAGAGTAGTTTCTGCAGAAGATGCTAAAGAGATGTTCAGAAAGAAATATCCTGGAGCAAATATATGATGACGTACAAGATAATTTATACGCAAAAAGCATTGGCGGATTTAGATGCTGTCGCTAGTTATATAAAGCTCAAGTTGTGTAATATCTCTGCGTCAGATCGTATAATAGAGAATTTTTTCGGCGAAGGAGATAGCCTTGCTTCTTTTCCGACTCTTTATCCCTTATGTAACGACGCATTTTTGCGTGCGTGGGGAATCCGCTTCGTGCCCGTGAAAAATTATCTGCTGTTTTATGTCGTGCGCGAAGATGAAAGTGCTGTTTATGTCATTCGTTTTCTGTATGCTAAGCGTGCTTGGCAAAATATTTTGCGCGAGTATGTCAAAAAAGAAGGCGGCGGATTTATGCCTGTTTTAACAACACATTACATTCAGGAAGAAACAGAAAAATACGGAGCAAAATAAAAACAGCAGCCTTGGCATACGCAAGCGTATACTGAGGCTGCTTTGCATTATTCTTCTGCTGCTGTCGCCAGCTGCACCTTCAGCTCTACGCCGAAGGTCTTTTTGAACCATGACAGATGCTCCTGAATCTGATGCATTTCAATACTGGGAATACCTTGAGCATATAGCTTTAAAGTAGCATTCTTTTTGCTGATGCTCGGTTCAATAACGTGAATCTGGGAGGTTTCCGTGTAATCAAGGCTTTCAGCTAAGGCCAGCAGCAGTGCCAGCTTGTTGATTGTTTTCCAGTTGGCGTCGCTAAGCAGTTCCTTGTAGAAACGGTCCTTGAAATAGTTTTTGGAAACGCCGTTGTGCCAGCCGGCGATAGCTGCCGTGATGACCTGCTCTTTGTGCGTCAGACCAAAGAGCTTGGCATTTAAAATCATATAGGCACTATGACGTGCGTGACTGTAGAAGTTGATGGTGATGCCGATATCATGCAGCAGCGCAGCGGTTTCCAGCAGGCGGCGGTAATTTTTGCGTAAGCCGTGCAGTTCGCTCCAGCCGTCAAACATTGATAACACCAAATGGGTGATGTGTCTGGAATGCTGCTGGTCGGGTTCATATAAGTTTAACACATTTTCCCTGCTCATTTTAAGGATATCCTTCGCTATAATGGGCACGTGGTTTTCCTTGGAATAATAATCGAAGAACAGGCCTTCGCGCAGGCCGCAGCCGGAGGTGATGAGCTTTTTGGCACCGGTGGCCTCCAAAAGGCAGCTGATAATGCTGCTGCCGGCCAGAATGATATCACTGCGCTCGCTGCTGAGACCGGAAATCTTTTTGCGCTGATCCAGATTTGTGTTGCGCAGTCTGTTGAAAAAGCTGCGATAGGTTTGCGCTGTATAGGAATAATTATGGATTTTAGTTGCCGGGTACTTCTTTTCGCGCTGGATGATTTTGGCTACGGTACGCGCTGTACCGCCAACGCCGATAAGCGGCAGTCCGTTTTGCATAAGCCAGGGGTACTTTTCCAGACGGCTCATGATAAAGAAGCTGACATCACTGAAAACATTGGCGGGCATGACGTTACGGGTGTTGAACATGGAGGTGGTATTGACCGCGCCGATGGGAAGGGACACGCTTTCCAAAATTTTACGGTTCTTGAACAGAATCAGCTCGGTACTGCCGCCGCCTAAGTCGAAAATGATGCCGTCCTTGACGTTGAGGGTGTTGATAACGCCAAGGTAGCTTATGTAGGCTTCGGTATTGCCGGAGATGATGTGCAGCTGGATGCCTGTTTCTTCGGCAACGCGTGCGACAAGCTCGGCACCGTTGGCAGCGTTGCGGATGGCTGCGGTAGCAACGGCAATGGTTTTGTCAGCCTGATAAATTTTGCACATATAGGCAAAGCTTTTCATGGTTTCGATGGTACTGCTGAAGGCTACTTCTGTAAGCATGTTTTTTTCGTCGACCTTCTGACTGAGGCGCAGGGCTTCTTTTTGGTTATAGACCATATTATAAGCACCATTCTTATAAATATGGCTGATAACAAGCCGGGCCGAGTTAGAGCCGATGTCAATAATTGCGATTCGTTGCATTTTCCTTTTCTCCTTGTGGGGTGTTTCTATAAACTCCGATTATTCTATTTTAACGATATATTTATTATATTACCCGTAACCTGAAAAAATCCTGCGTGAAAAAGTAAAATTCGTGTTAACTTGTTAAATTACTGTATAATTTTGATTTTTTCGCAGGATTTTTGTTAAGAAACCCGAATTATAACAATAACATACTGTTTTGGAGGCTTAGTTAATGAAGCGTAAAAATTATACAACCTTTGCTGCGATTCATCTAGGCTCGGAGATGCTCAGTATGCAGATTACCGAATATCACAATACCGACAGGTACAAAGTTATCGAGTGCTGCAACCGACGTATCCGCCTGGGTGAGGCAACTTTTAAAAATAAAATAATTCCTTTCCCGCTGGTTTCCGAAATCTGCGAAATTCTTATCGGCTTCAAGCGTCTGATGAAGGAATACGGGGTCGAGGAATATGTTATGCAGGCGACAACTGCCGTGCGTGAGGCCAGCAATCAGGTCTTTCTGCTGGATCAGATTTACAACAAAACCGGTCTTGTAGTCGATGTTGTTGATATGCCGAAGGAGATTTATACCAAATTTGTGGCCATCCGCAATACACTGAAGGCAGAAAAAATTTCTACTGAGCGTGAAGGTATGCTGATGATGGATATTTCCTCCGGCGGCTTGGGTGTAACGCTGGTGCGTGATGAAAAAATCTGCTATCAGGGCAATTTCCACATCGGTATTATCCGTATTAAGGAAAGCTTTGAGCGCAACCGTCGCGAAAGCATGCATTTCAATAAGGCGCTGACGGAATTTCTCAGCAGTACAATCGGACCGGTAAGAAACGAGCTGGGTGACAGCAAGGTGCGTTATCTGGTGCTGTCCGGTACGGAAACTGAGCTTTTGCTGCGCATGCTGGGACTGGATGAAAAGCAGCTGGTGCATCGCATCAAGGCGGCGGATTTCCATGCCTTTTTCGACAGCATGCGTCAGATGAGCCTGCCGCAGCTGATTCAGGTATATAAGCTGCCGGAGAATGTTGCGGAGCTTGTACTGCCTACGGTGCTGCTTTATGAACAGCTGCTGCATCTGATTCCCGCCAAGGAAATTATTATTACGGCAGACCGCTTTATCGACGGCATCCAGCTGCTGCATATCGGCAATAAAACAAATCCTGTAATGCGTAAGGAGCTGGAGCAGGAGCTTATCAGCCTTTTCCATACCATTGGCGCCCGTTATCTGTATGACAAGAAGCATGCCCAGCAGGTGGAGCGCCTGTCGCTGATTATTTTCGATAAAATTGCCAAGGCTTATGGCATGGGAGAGCATGAGCGCCTGCTTTTGCGTGCAACCTGCATTTTGCATGATATAGGCAAATACATCTGCATGCGCAGTCACTCTATCTATACATATCAGCTGATTATGTCTACGGATATTATCGGCCTGAGCGAGAAGGATAAGAAAATCGTAGCGCTGGCGTCGTATTATCATGCCAACAGGTTGTTTGACAAGACCAATACGCGTGCTCCGCAGGTGGAAAAGGAGCTGGTGCCGGTTGTAGCCAAGCTGGCTGCCATTGTGCGTCTGGCCGATGCCTTAGACCGCAGTTATATGCAAAAAATCCACAGATGCACTGTAACGCTGAAGGATAATAAGCTGAAGGTTCTGGCAGCAAGTAAAGAGGATTTGACGTTGGAAATCTGGACGTTTGATGATAAATCAACTTTCTTTGAGGAAGTTTTTGGTATTGAACCTATTTTGGAACGGGTGAATAAGTGATGGGAAAATTAGATTTGACAAAGCCTGAGTATTTTTATAACCGCGAGTTGAGCTGGCTGAAATTTAATCTGCGCGTGCTGAAGGAAGCGATGGTTAAGGAAACACCGCTTCTGGAGCGTTTGAAGTTTATTGCCATTTCGGCCTCTAACTTAGATGAATTCTTTATGGTGCGCGTAGCCAGTTTGTGGAGCAATTTTGACAGCGGCGTAGAAAAGCGCGATGCCTCCGGCATGTCGGTGCATGAGCAGCTGGTGGCTATTTCGCAGGCAGCGCATGAACAGGTGCGCACTCAGACAAAATCGCTGATTGCGCTGATGGCAGAAATGGATGCGGTGAAGCTGCATTTCCGCCGCGTTAAGGATTTGAGCGAGCTGGGCAAGGACTGGTTGGAGGAATATTACCGTGAGGTTGTTTTCCCGGTATTGACGCCGATGGCGGTAGATGCTTCGCGTCCCTTCCCGTTTTTGGCCAATAAAACACTGAATCTTGCTGTTGAACTGATTAAGGTCGACGGCGAGCACAGCATGGGCCTGATTCAGGTGCCGAGCGTGCTGGACCGCATTGTGGAGGTTGAGCCGGAGGGCAAGCGAACCTTCGTATTTTTGGAGGATATTATCGCCAGCCATTGCCACGATTTGTTCAAGGGCTGCCATATTCTGGATATGGTGTCCTTCAGAGTAACGCGTGACAGTGACCTTGACTTGGAAGAGGATGACAGCGTTGACCTGATGAAGGAGGTTGAGGAATCGCTGCGTAAGCGTAAGCGCGGCGCTGCTGTTCGCTTGGAAATCTTCAAAACGAATAATAATCGTATCAAAAAATTCCTCGAGGAAAATCTGGATGTTACGGAGATGGAGGTCTATGAAATCAACGGACCTTTGGACCCGACCTGCTTCTTTAAATTTATCGGTATGAAGGGCATGTGGCCGTGGCTGTATGAGCCATTTGTGCCACAGCGTCCTCTGGAGCTGCCGGATGACAGCGATTTGTTTGCCGCTATCCGTGAAAATGATATTTTGCTGCATCACCCCTATGAAAGCTTTGACCCGGTAGTTAAGCTGGTGAGCGATGCTGCCGATGATCCGCAGGTGCTGGCGATTAAGCAGACGCTGTACCGTGTGAGCGGCAACAGCCCGATTGTTGCTGCGCTGGCGCGTGCTGCGGAAAACGGCAAGCAGGTAACGGTACTGGTAGAGCTGAAGGCGCGTTTCGATGAGGAAAACAATATCCTCTGGGCGCGTCGTCTGGAAAAAGCTGGCTGCCACGTTATCTACGGTTTGGTCGGCTTAAAGACGCATGCCAAAATTATTCTTATTGTACGCAAGGAGGATAACGGCATTAAGCGTTATCTGCATCTGGGCACAGGCAACTATAACGACAGCACCGCAAAATTATACACCGACCTTGGCCTGATGACGGCGAACGATGAGTTCGGCAGCGATGCTTCGGCGTTCTTCAATCTGCTCAGCGGCTACAGCGAGCCGCCGGTTTGGAATAAGCTGGTTATGGCACCGCTGGGACTGCGCGAGAAAATCTATGCGCTGATTGATAATGAAATTGCTATGGTGCGTTCCGGTCGTGAGGGACATATCATTGCCAAGATGAACTCGCTGATTGACCAGCCTGTAATCCAGAAGCTGTACGAGGCTTCTGCCGCAGGTGTGCATATTGATTTGATTGTGCGCGGTATTTGCGGTCTGCGCACGGGCATCGAGGGCATCAGCGACAATATTACGGTCCGCAGCATTGTAGGCCGTCAGCTGGAGCACAGCCGTATCTTCTGGTTTGCCAACGGCGGCGAGGAGCAGCTGTATCTTTCCAGTGCCGACTGGATGCCGCGTAACCTTGACAGAAGAGTGGAAATCCTTTTCCCGGTTGAGAATAAGGAGCTTAAAGCAAAAGTACGTCATGTGCTGGATGTACAGCTTTCAGACAATGTTAAGAGCAGATTTCTTAAGAGCGACGGAACATATGAAAAACACGCCCGTGGCAGTCAGCCTAAAGTCATATCACAGAAAGTATTCTGTGAAGAAGCGGTTGCCGCAGCCAAAGTCGAGCGTGCCGGTTCAAATCCGAGGGTATTTATACCGATGGAACATAATTAACGGAATCTTTAATTGCCTGCAGGTATGAGTAACCGATCATAAGGTTGCCCCTGCCGCAGCCAAGTTTGATATCGGGCTTGTTGGCACCGTGGAAATCCGAACCGCCGGATTCAAGAAGGTCATAGCGGCGGGCAAGATTTCTCACGGTAAGTTCGTCAAAGCCGCGGTAAGTTGAATACATCGATTCTATACCGGTCAGCCCATAAGATTTTAATTCATTGCAAAGAGAGTCAAGTTCACCGCCCGTCAGGTGATATAACAAAGGATGGGCGAGAATGGCGGCTCCCTTTGCTTTTTTAATAATATCAGCAGCAAAGGAAGGACCGTAGCCTAATTCAATCAAATCCCTTTTTGTTACAGTTATCATGAATCTCCTTTCCACAGACAGGGAATCAACTTGATACCTGTCTATTATTATATCAAATTTTGAGTAAAAGTTCTCTAATAAAAGCGCTATAAGCTAAAATCCCAAAAGTCTATGTTATTCTTTCAGAAGCCAGTTCCTATGCCCGCTCCGGCCACGTAAAACGGTGTTACTT
>OHZS01000716.1_pt1 | contig 11692 bp, 6 predicted proteins | sample 1580521 | NCBI WGS metagenome assembly OHZS01 (sample SAMEA3882503, study PRJEB24775) | human gut metagenome | biome: human-associated habitat; feature: intestine environment; material: feces | place: Netherlands | collected 2009/2010
GCGACAGAGTGCAAACGTGCCGCGTTTCTTACCATAGCCGGGATTACGGAATATAGTGAGGACAAAAAAATGTTGGATGGTTATACAATGGACGTGCTGGAGCAGCGCATCGGCTATTGCTTTCACAACAAAGCATTGCTGAAGCAGGCTCTGACCCACAGTTCCTATACCAATGAACAAAAGATCAACAAGACAGAGAACTATGAGCGCATCGAATTCCTGGGAGATGCCGTACTGGAGCTGGTATCTAGTGACTTCCTGTTTCGGGAACACCCGGATGTTCCGGAGGGTGAGCTGACCAAGATGCGCGCCTCTATGGTGTGCGAGCCTTCCCTGGCATTCTGTGCCAGAGACCTGGAGCTGGGACAGTTTATGCTTTTGGGAAAAGGCGAAGAGAACACCGGCGGCAGACGCAGAGACAGCATCACCTCTGACGGTATGGAAGCCATGATCGGTGCCATTTATCTGGATGGTGGCATGCAGCCTGCCAAGGCTTTTATTGACCGCTTTATTCTGTCGGACTTAGAGGACAAGCGTCTCTTCTACGACAGCAAGAGTAATCTCCAGGAACTGATCCAGGGGAAACTCAAAAAAGAGTTCGAGTACCGGCTGTTAGAGGAGAGCGGACCGGAACACGACAAGACCTTCGTGGTAGAGATCGACATGGAGGGAGAATGCCTTGGCCGTGGGCAGGGAAGAACAAAAAAAGCGGCAGAACAGCAGGCAGCTTATGAGGCGCTTCTGCTATTGAGGGATAGAGGATATGTATTTAAAAAGTATTGAGATCCACGGGTTCAAATCATTTGCCAATAAGATTGTATTTCAGTTCCACAACGGAATCACCGGTATCGTAGGACCTAACGGCAGCGGTAAGAGTAACGTTGCGGACGCGGTAAGATGGGTGCTGGGAGAACAACGCATCAAGCAGTTGCGTGGTGCCAGTATGCAGGATGTTATTTTCTCGGGAACAGAGACCAGAAAACCGTTGAGCTACGCCTATGTTGCCATTACTCTGGACAACAGCGATCACCAGCTGGCGATCGACTATGACGAAGTTACAGTGGCGAGACGGATCTACCGTTCCGGAGAAAGTGAATATCTGATCAATGGTACTCCCTGCAGATTAAAAGATGTCAACGAACTGTTCTATGATACCGGTATCGGTAAGGAAGGCTATTCCATTATCGGACAGGGCCAGATCGACAAGATCTTAAGCGGTAAGCCCGAGGAACGTCGTGAACTGTTCGATGAGGCTGCCGGAATCGTGAAATTCAAACGCAGGAAAGCAGCGGCTCAGACGAAGCTTGAAAACGAGAAACAGAATCTTGTGCGTGTGAATGATATTTTATCGGAGCTGGAAAAACAGGTAGGACCTCTGGAGAAGCAGTCCGAGGTGGCAAAGGTCTATCTGAGGAAAAAGGAAGAGTTGAAATCCTTAGATATCAATGTGTTCTTATTGGAAAATAAGAGACTGAGAGAACAGCTTGCTTCCGCAGAAGAAAAATACAATCTGGCAAGCACGGAACTTGGTGAGACCGGTGAAAAATATGAGGGTATCAAGGAAGAATACGAACGGATCCAGCAGGAGATTGAAAGTCTGGATGTCGCTATCGAAGCTGCCAGGGAACAGCTGACGGATACCGGTCTGATGCGCGGTAAGTTAGAAGGCGAGATCAATGTCTTAAAGGAGCAGATCAATTCCGCCCACGGCAGTGAGACCCATCTGAACAACCGTAAAGCAGCCCTGGAAGAGGAGATTGCCGGCAAAGAACAGGAAAAGCAGGATATCTTAACCGATAAAAAGGATACCGATACCCAGGTGCAGGAGATTGCAGAAGCTGCGGCAAAAGCGAAGGCTGATCTGGAAGCCATCCAGAATAAGATCACCGAGCTCAACAATAATATCGAAGCCGGGAAAAATACCATTATTGGAGAACTGAACCAGAGAGCTACCATTAAATCCAAGATGGGTCGCTTCGATACCATGATGGAGCAGATCAATATCCGCAAGGCAGAGTTAAATTCCAGACTGTTACGTGCCAAATCCGATGAGGCAGCCAGAGAAGAAACGGTGAAGAAGCTGGAAGAGACTTTTGAGACCGTGACTGAGGAACTGCGTCAGATGACGGAACAGGAAGCGGCATCCGAACTGGAGCTTGGCAATATCCGTGAAAATCTCACCGGACTGGATGCGAAGCTGCGGGAGACACAGAACCGTTTCCATCAGGAGCAGTCCAAGCTAGAGGCCCTGACCAATATTACTGAACGCTATGACGGTTACGGCGGCAGCGTCAAAAAAGTCATGGAGCAGAAGGAAAAAGAAAAGGGCATCATCGGTGTCGTAGCGGACATCATTCAGGTGGAGGCAAAATATGAGACCGCCATCGAGACTGCGCTGGGCGGCAATATCCAGAATATCGTAACGGATAACGAAGAGACTGCTAAGCATATGATCGGCTTCTTAAAGCAGAACCGTCTCGGAAGAGCCACATTCCTGCCTCTGACCAGTATTACCAAGCCCCAGGAATTCAAGAATCCGGAGGCGCTTAAGGAAAAAGGTGTCATCGGTATGGCAGACGAACTGGTAGGCACAGAAGAAGAATACCGCAATGTGGCGAAGGCTATGCTGGGACGTATCGTTGTGGTAGACAATGTGGACAATGCTGTGAAGATCGCTAGAAAATTCGATTACGGCATCCGCATGGTCACCCTGGAAGGCGAACTTTTAGTTCCCGGTGGTGCCATCAGCGGTGGCGCTTTTAAAAACAACAGCAATCTCCTGGGAAGACGTCGTGAGATGGACGAACTGGAGAAAAAGGTGAAAAAGCTCTCTGAGGATATCAAGACCTACAATCAGAAGATCGAAGACACCAAGAGTAAGAGAAATAAACTTCGTATGGATCTGGAAGCACTGAAGACCGAGATGCAGCGCAAGTCCATTGAGCAGAATACCGCAAGATTGAACATCTCCCAGGCAAGAGAGCGTATGGAAGAAGAGGCAGAGAGTGCACAGTCTCTGAAGCTGGAGGAGCAGGAGATTGAGACCAGGATCTTCGAGATCCGTTCCGGCAAGGAATCCATTACGCAGGAACTGGCTGCCAGCGAAGAACTGGAGAAGACGACGCAGGAACAGATCCTGGGCTTCCAGAAAGAATTGGAGAGCTGCAGACTGGAAGAGAGCGAAGCTTCCGCCCACGCAGGAGAATGGGAAGTAAAAGTCGAGAAGATGCGTCAGGCGCTGGATTACAAGCAGGCAAATGTGGATCGTATAGGCGGCGAGCTGGAACGTGCACAGGCAGAGCTTAATGAGATATTAGAGGCTCTGATGGAAAATGCGCAGGAAGTGGAACGCAAGAAGAACAACATCCTGGAGATTGAGAAGACCATTGCTGCTTCTCATGAGAATCAGGATGCTTCCAGGAAGAAGCTGGATGAAGACCTTGCGAAAAAGGAAGAACTGTCTGCAAAACAGAAAGATTTCTTCCGCAGCAGAGAGGAAATGTCAGAGCGCATGAATGCTCTGGACAAAGAAGTCTATCGTCTGAGTGAACAGAAGAAAAAGCTGGAAGACAATATCGAAGGCCAGATCAATTACATGTGGGATGAGTATGAGATTACCCTGAGTGATGCGGCAGGCCTTCGCAATGAAGAGATGAATGATCTGCCCGCCATGAAGCGTGAGATCAGCGGTCTGAAAGATGAGATCCGGAAGTTAGGTAATGTCAATGTCAACGCCATTGAGGATTACAAGAACCTGATGGAGCGCTATACTTTCATGAAGACCCAGCATGACGATCTGGTGGAAGCGGAGAAGACGCTGGAAGGCATCATCGAAGAACTGGATACCGCCATGCGTAAACAGTTCACGGAGAAATTCGCAGAGATCAGCAGAGAGTTCGATAAGGTATTCAAGGAACTCTTCGGTGGTGGTAAGGGAACACTGGAACTGATGGAGGATGAGGATATTCTGGAGGCAGGCATCCGCATCATCGCACAGCCCCCCGGAAAAAAGCTGCAGAACATGATGCAGCTCTCCGGTGGAGAGAAGGCATTATCCGCCATTTCCCTACTGTTCGCAATTCAGAACCTGAAGCCGTCTCCGTTCTGTCTGTTAGACGAGATCGAGGCCGCACTGGATGATTCCAACGTAGGACGTTTTGCTAAATATTTACATAAGCTGACCAAGAACACCCAGTTCATTGTCATTACCCACAGACGAGGCACTATGGAACAGGTGGACAGACTGTATGGTATCACCATGCAGGAGAAGGGCGTATCTACCTTAGTCAGCGTCAACCTCATTGACAAAGACCTGGACGATTAGAGTATGAAAAGAACTTCTAATCACTCAGAGCAAAGGCTCTTTCGTGAAGAAGTTCTAAGTTTCATACAAGAAAAACGCAAGCGTTTTTCTGGATAGAATGCTGATTGGAGGAAAAGGGATGAGTGAGGAAAAGAAAGGCTTTTTTGCGAGGCTGAAAGAAGGACTGACCAAGACCCGTGATAACATTGTTCGGGGAATCGATTCGGTCTTCAGCGGTTTTTCCGCCATTGATGATGATTTCTACGAAGAACTGGAAGAAATCCTCATTATGGGAGATATCGGTGTCAATGCCACCACTGCCATTGTGGAGAGATTAAAACAGCAGGTAAAAGAAAAGCATATCAAGGAGCCTTCCGAATGCAAACAGCTTCTGATCGAAAGTATTAAGGAGCAGATGCAGGTGGATGAGACCGCCTATGATTTCGAGAAGGAACAGTCCGTGATCATGGTCATTGGTGTCAACGGTGTGGGCAAGACCACATCCGTGGGCAAGCTGGCAGGTAAATTAAAGGATGAGGGCAGAAAAGTCCTTATCGCCGCAGCGGATACTTTCCGTGCCGCAGCGGGAGATCAGCTGGCAGAATGGGCATCCAGAGCGGATGTGCCCATGATCGGCGGAAAAGAGGGCGCGGATCCCGCCAGTGTGGTGTTTGATGCCGTGAATGCAGCGAAAGCAAGAGGCGTGGATGTGCTTCTGATTGATACTGCCGGCAGACTGCATAATAAGAAGAACCTGATGGAAGAGCTCCATAAGATTTACCGGATTCTGGAAAAAGAGTACCCAGAGGCATACCTGGAAACGCTGGTGGTGCTGGATGGTACCACGGGCCAGAATGCGCTGCAGCAGGCAAGACAGTTTGCAGAAGTGGCAAATGTCACCGGTATCATTCTGACGAAGCTGGACGGAACTGCAAAGGGCGGTATCGCCGTTGCCATCCAGTCCGAGCTTGATATTCCGGTCAAATACATCGGCGTGGGCGAGAGCATCCACGATCTACAGAAATTTGATGCAGACCAGTTTGTAAATGCACTGTTCCATACATCCGAAGAGAATGCTTAAAAAAGACAACAAGGAGAAAAGACTATGGCAGAAGAAATGCTGACACTCCCGAAATTTGAGGAAGCGTCTGAAATCGTAAAAAAAGTAACACAGGAGACCAAACTGGTTTACAGCAAATATTTCAGCGAGCAGACGGGAAATAAAGTCTACTTAAAACCGGAAAATATGCAGCTGACCGGCGCCTATAAGCTGCGCGGTGCCTATTACAAAATCAGCACCTTAAGTGAAGAGGAGCGCGCAAAAGGACTGATCACCGCATCTGCAGGAAACCATGCACAGGGCGTTGCGTATGCGGCAAAATGCTACGGTGCAAAGGCTGTCATCGTAATGCCGACTACCACACCGCTCATCAAAGTAGAGCGTACCCAGAGCTACGGCGCTGAGGTTGTTCTGTACGGAGATGTGTACGATGAGGCATGTGCAAAAGCATACGAGCTTGCAGCAGAGCATGGCTATACCTTTATTCACCCGTTCGATGATCTGACCGTTGCAACCGGCCAGGGAACCATCGCTATGGAAGTGATTCAGGAGCTTCCGCTCGTAGATTATATCCTTGTTCCGATCGGAGGAGGCGGACTGGCTACCGGTGTTTCCACACTGGCAAAACTGCTGAAACCAAACATCAAAGTCATCGGTGTTGAGCCGTCCGGAGCAGCCTGTATGAAGGCTTCTTTTGAAAAAGGCGAGGTAACGACCGTATCTCCTGTCAGCACAATTGCAGACGGTACTGCAGTACAGACACCGGGATCCAAGATTTTTCCGTATGTAAGACAGAACCTGGACGAGATCATTACCGTGGATGATGATGAGCTGATCGTAGCATTCCTTGATATGGTAGAAAACCACAAGATGATCGTTGAGAACTCCGGTCTTCTGACTGTGGCTGCATTAAAGCATCTGGATGTCAAGGGCAAAAAGATTGTTTCGATCTTAAGCGGCGGAAATATGGACGTCATCACCATGTCTTCCGTGATCCAGAACGGACTGATCCAGAGAGACCGTATCTTTACTGTATCCGTTCTTCTGCCGGATAAACCAGGCGAGCTGGTACGCGTTTCCCAGGTGATTGCAAACGAGAACGGAAACGTCATCAAACTGGACCACAACCAGTTCTTCACAACGAACAGAAGTGCTGCAGTAGAGCTCCGCATCACAATGGAGGCATTCGGCACCGACCACAAGAACCGTATCGTCAAAGCACTGGAAGAGGCTGGCTATACACCGAAGATTGTAAGACCGAACCTGTAAAAACAGAAATTGCAGAGAAAATTCTGAAAAAAAGAAAAATAAAAAATCAGAGGGATCCGGAAAGGAATTTCCTCTGATTTTTTTTGAGCAGGAAAAAACCCTTGTATGCACAAGGGTTTTCGTTCTGCGGAAGATGGGACTTGAACCCACACGATCGCAATGACCACCAGATCCTTAGTCTGGCCTGTCTGCCAATTCCAGCACTTCCGCATGTTCTTTAAGTTTTTGTCATCTCGCTGACGACAAGATGTATTATAGCACCAGAGTTGTAAGCCGTCAACACTTTTTTTGAAAAAATTTGAAAAATTTGAAAAATAAAAAAGGAAATCGGAATCGGGCACCGAATATAGGAAATAGGAGGACAATGAAAAGAACTGTTACAGGCATATTACCGGGAAAGAGGTGGTCTTCGTTTGAACTTGAGAGAATCGTTTGAAGAACGGGAATTTCAGGAGCTGAGTCCTTATGCGGCGCACAGCCGGAATTCCAGAGGAAGGGACCGATATGAACCGGAGTGTGACATCCGCACCGTCTACCAGAGAGACCGGGACCGGATTCTCCACTCCAAAGCCTTTCGCAGGATGAAAGATAAAACACAGGTGTTTCTCGCTGCGCAGGGCGATCATTACCGGACCCGCCTGACGCACACACTCGAGGTGTCCCAGATTGCCCGCACGATTGCGCGGGCGCTGAATCTGAATGAGGATCTGACCGAAGCCATTGCGCTCGGCCACGATCTCGGACACACGCCGTTCGGCCATTCCGGGGAAGCGGCGCTTAATGCGGTGCATCCCGGGGGCTTCCGACACGCGGAACAGAGCGTCCGTGTCGTGGAGGTTCTGGAAAAGGAAAGACAGGGCCTGAACCTGACCTGGGAAGTGCGGGATGGAATTCTGAACCACCGCACGGCGGGAAAGCCGTCGACCCTGGAGGGACAGGTTGTGCGTCTCTGCGACAAGATCGCCTACATCCACCACGATATGGACGATGCCATCCGTGCCGGCATTTTAAGCGAGGATGACATCCCGATTACGATCCGCGTCGTCCTTGGCGATACATGCCGCGAGCGGCTCAATACGCTGATCCACGACATTGTGGAGCAGAGCCGCGGAACGGAGTATGTGCGCCAGTCGGCGGAGATTGCCGAGGGCATGCGCATGCTGCGGGAGTTGATGTTCGCGAACGTCTACCGCAACCCGGAGGCGAAAAAAGAGGAGGAGAAGGCAAAGAAGATGCTGATTTCCCTCTACATCTACTACCAGGAGCACCCGGAACAGATGTCCCGCGAGTACCGGAATCTGATCGGGTGCGGCGAGGACAAGACACAGGTAGTATGCGATTACATTGCCGGTATGACCGATCAGTACTCCATGCACAAATACGAGGAGCTGTTCGTGCCGAAAGCCTGGGCGGTTTATTAGATACAGGGAGGAAAAAATGCGATATTCCGATGATTTAGTGGAAGAAATTCGTATGAAAAATGACATCGTAGATGTGATATCCGGCTACGTAAAGCTGACAAGAAGAGGAAGCTCTTACTTCGGGCTCTGCCCGTTCCACAATGAGAAGTCCCCTTCCTTTTCCGTCAGCCCAGGAAAGCAGATGTATTACTGCTTCGGATGCGGAGCCGGAGGAAATGTTTTCACATTTTTGATGGAATACGAAAACTTTACGTTTGTGGAAGCTTTGAAATTTCTGGCGGACCGGGCCGGGGTGGAGCTTCCGCAGATGGAGTATTCGAAAGAAGCAAAGGAGCAGGCCGATTTAAAGAATACGCTGCTGGAGATCAATAAGCAGGCGGCGAAATTCTATTATTACCAGCTCCACACCGAACGCGGAAAGCAGGGCTACGATTACTTAAAGGGGCGCGGTCTTTCGGATGATACAATCCGGAAATTCGGTCTTGGCTACTCAGATAAGTACGGAAGCCTGCTGTACCGCTTTTTAAAAGAAAAAGGGTATGACGATGAAATCCTGCGTCAGTCGGGCCTTTTTCTGGCGGACGAGGTGCATGGCATGCAGGACAAGTTCTGGAACCGTGTCATTTACCCGATCATGGATGCCAACAGCCGTGTCATCGGCTTCGGAGGCCGTGTGATGGGGGATGGAAAGCCGAAATACCTGAATTCGCCGGAGACAAAGATTTTCGATAAGAGCCGCAATCTCTACGGGCTGCATCTGGCGCGCTCTTCACGGAGAAAAAATCTGATTATCTGCGAGGGCTATATGGACGTCATCTCCATGCACCAGGCAGGATTCAATAACGCGGTAGCTTCTCTTGGAACAGCACTCACATCGCTGCAGGCGGGGCTGATGAAACGGTATACCGACGAGGTTCTTGTGATCTATGACAGCGATGAGGCAGGCGTCAAAGCGGCGCTTCGTGCGATTCCGATGCTCAAAGGGGTTGGTCTTACAACGCGTGTCGTCAATTTGAGACCGTATAAGGACCCGGATGAGTTTATCCAGCACGAGGGCTGCGAAGCGTTCGAAAAACGTCTGGAAGAGGCGGAGAACAGCGTTTTGTATGAGATCCGCATGAAGGAACGCGATTTCGACCTTGCCGACCCGCAGGGCAAATCCGATTTCCTGCATGAGGCGGTGCGTCGTCTCGTTGCAATCGAGGATGAGATCGAGCGGAACAGTTATCTTGAGGCAGTGGCAGGAAAATACGGGATTGCCGTCGAAGTACTGCGAAAGCAGGTCGGTCAGATGGCACTATCAGGAGCCGGAAGGACGGAGCGTGTCAAGCCGCGGAATACAGCCGCAAACAAAAAAGAGAAAGAGGGCGGTGTCGAAAAAGCACAGAAGCTGATGCTGACCTGGCTTGTGAATTATCCGGGAATCTTTGAACAGGTGGAGAAATATATATCACCGTCAGATTTTGTGGTGCCGCTGTATAAAGAGGTGGCCCAGATGCTGTTTGACCAGCATAAAGAAGGAGAGACCAATCCGGGAAAACTTCTCAATGCGTTTACAGACAGCGAGGAACAGAGAGAAGTAGCGTCACTTTTTAATGCCACCATTCATCTGGAAAACGAAGGAGAACAGCAGAGAGCTTTTTCCGATACGCTGCTGCGGATCAAGGAAGAAAGTCTCAAAGAAAAAAACCGCACCTGGGATCCGTCAGACATGGCAGGGCTTCAGGAACTGATAAAAGCAAAAAAAGAACTGGAAGACCTTGGAAGAAAGAGGCAGCAACTGCATATTTCTTTCAATTAAGGATAAAATATAAACACTATATGGAGGTATAGAGCACCTATGGAAATGAATATGGCAAAATTCAGCGAGAAACTTGTAGAGCTTCTTGAACTTGCGAAAAAGAAAAAGAATGTGCTGGAATATCAGGAGATCAGCGACTTCTTCAAGGACTCTCCACTGGAAGTAGATCAGATGGAGAAAGTCTTTGACTTCCTGGAGGCCAGCGGTGTGGACGTTCTCCGTATCACAGACAACAGCGGTGACGAACTCCTCCTTGATAACGATATGGATATGGATGGGATGGAAGATGAAGAAGAGGTAGAGCTTGATAAGATCGACCTCTCTGTACCGGAAGGTGTCAGCATCGAGGATCCGGTCCGTATGTATCTGAAAGAGATCGGTAAAGTCAGTCTGTTAAGTGCAGATGAGGAGATCGAGCTTGCTAAGAGAATGGAAAGGGGGGATGAAGCTGCCAAGAAACGTCTGGCAGAGGCCAATCTCCGTCTTGTTGTCAGCATTGCAAAGCGTTATGTTGGACGTGGAATGCTGTTCCTCGACCTGATCCAGGAGGGAAATCTTGGCCTTATCAAAGCTGTTGAAAAATTTGATTACAGAAAAGGCTACAAGTTCAGTACCTATGCAACCTGGTGGATCCGTCAGGCTATCACAAGAGCCATTGCGGATCAGGCACGTACCATCCGTATCCCTGTGCATATGGTTGAGACCATCAACAAGCTGATTCGTGTTTCCCGTCAGCTGCTCCAGGAGCTTGGACGTGAACCTACGCCGGAAGAAATCGCTGAGGAGATGGACATGCCGGTAGACCGTGTACGTGAGATCCTTAAGATCTCCCAGGAGCCGGTATCTCTGGAAACTCCTATCGGTGAGGAGGAAGACAGTCATCTTGGCGATTTCATCCAGGATGATAATGTTCCGGTACCTGCAGATGCAGCTGCATTTACACTTCTGAAGGAGCAGCTGGTAGAAGTCTTAAGTACGCTTACTGACCGTGAACAGAAGGTTCTTCGCCTCCGTTTCGGACTGGACGACGGACGTGCCAGAACTCTAGAGGAAGTTGGTAAAGAGTTCAATGTCACAAGAGAGCGTATCCGTCAGATCGAGGCAAAGGCTCTTCGGAAGCTAAGACATCCAAGCAGAAGCAGAAAACTGAGAGATTATATATACTAAAATAGGGATGGAGAGCATATGATAGAACTGTCGAAACGGATGCAGTCGGTTGCGGATATGATACAGCCATGTGATGCAGTCGGAGATATCGGTTGCGATCATGCATTTGTATCGATATATCTGATAGAACAGCACAGAACAAAACGGGTGATCGCATCCGATGTCAGACGAGGACCGATCACGATCGCAAAACGGAATATAGAGGCAATGAACCTGGCGGATCAGATAGAGATACGTATGGGCGACGGGCTTGATACAATCGTACCGGGCGAGGTAAATGCTGTTGTTCTGGCTGGAATGGGCGGTATGTTGATGATCGACATTCTGGAACGCGGCGAAGAGGTGGTCACACGTTGTGATCAGCTTGTGCTTCAACCACAGTCGGATATTGAAAAGGTCAGGCGATATCTGGCAGAAAAGGGGTACCATCTTGCAGATGAACAAATGTTGATCGATGCCGGAAAATATTATAATCTTTTGGATGTACGGATTCAGAGGATGCTACAGGCGGATGAATGTATGATCGATTTGCCACAGCCTGATGTGTGGAATGGAGATTTACCACAGCACGATGAACAACCTGCAGATGTGGCGTGGACAGATAAGGCAGATAATTTAGATTTTGCAGATGTGGCTTTCTTATTCGCTTTGCTCTTGTTTGTCACAGCCTT
>OHZS01000722.1_pt1 | contig 11582 bp, 7 predicted proteins | sample 1580521 | NCBI WGS metagenome assembly OHZS01 (sample SAMEA3882503, study PRJEB24775) | human gut metagenome | biome: human-associated habitat; feature: intestine environment; material: feces | place: Netherlands | collected 2009/2010
CGTCAGCCAGATTCAGAATCTCGTCATTGCCTATAAAGAGCGTTTTGACCGGAACAACTTCTTCCAGAATCTGTTACTGGACAATTTGTTGTTGGTAGATATCTACAACAGAGCGAAGAAGCTTCATGTGGAAGTAACTTGTCCCAGAGCGGTATATCTGATCGAGACGAAGGATGAGAAGGACGGTATTGTATCGGAAGTGCTTAAGAGCATGTTCTCACCCCAGTCGGGAGATTATGTGACTGCTGTAGACGAATCCAGCCTGATCCTGATCAAGTCTGTGGAGAATACTACAACGCCGCAGGCATTGCACGAACTGGCAGAGACTATTGTGGCCATGATGAATGCGGAAGCATTGTTGGATGTAAAAGTTGCTTACGGTACTGTGGTACAGGAACTGAAGGATGTCTCCAAGTCCTACAAGGAAGCTAAGATGGCACTGGATGTAGGCAAGATCTTCTATGCAGAGAAAAAAGTCATTGCCTATAGCACTTTGGGAATCGGACGACTGATCTATCAGCTGCCGGTGAATCTGTGCAAGATCTTCATCGAAGAGATCTTCGGAGACAATGTACCCTACGATCTGGACGAAGAGACATTGAATACATTGAACAAGTTCTTTGAGAACAATCTGAATGTGTCGGAGACTTCCAGACAGCTGTTCGTACACCGCAATACGCTGGTGTATCGTATTGAGAAGATCCAGAAGAGCACCGGACTGGACCTGCGCAGCTTCGATGATGCATTGACCTTCAAGATCGCATTGATGGTCGTTAATTATATGAAATATCTGGACAACCAGGAATATTAAGGACAACCCCCTGCATAAAGATAGTTAGAATACTTTATGCGGGGGGATTTTTATGTCATATCGGAAACAGATCAGTTATCTGGAATTACAGGAAAACGGGCAGCGAATCCGAAGTGCGGGATATGCGAGGCTGGAAAGCCTGGATAAAGAAGAAATTTTGACAGTGCAGCTGAATGGACAGGAAATCGTGTCCGGTAAGGGGATACTGCTGTATTTGCAATGGGAAAGCGGGGAACAGCAGCTGTGCGAAATGACGACAGATCAAGGAAGAGCTTCTTGTGAGAAAAGGATTCCATTGGAAAAAGAGAGGGAACAGATACTTGGGATACGCATTCCGCTGGAAAGGAATTGTGCCATCGTTGGGAAATTCGAAGGAACCGGAGATACCAAAAAGAAATCTGTGCCAAAGCCGGAAAACGTGATGAAAAGCGAAGAACCGAAGCTGATAGAGAAGAAAGCAGAGGTAACAGCGGAAGCAGCCATTCCCATGGAGACAGGAAAACGGCAAGCACAAACGGCAAAGGAATCCGCTGCCGTTACGGAACACACCCTGCACATGAAAGATACCAAATGGGAGCAGTTAAGCAGCATTTACCCACACATTCATCCCTTCCGGGATGCCAGAGAATTTCTCTCCGTGGGACCGGAGGATTTCGTGGTCCTGCGGGAACGCTGTTATCAGATGACCCATAACAGCTTTTTACTGCATGGATATTACAATTACAGACATTTGCTGTTACTGCGGCAGGAAGCAGCCGGGCAGGCAAAGTATTACATAGGAGTTCCGGGAAACTTTTACGAACGGGAGAAACAGGTCGCGAGAATGTTTGGCTTTGAGAGCTTTGAAGGAGCCAGAGAACCGGCTTGGGAAGGAGACTTCGGATATTATCTGATCTCGGTGGAACTGTGAGAGGATCACAGTCCCCTTTCATCGAATTCCGGAATAAAGCTTTCACTGGCGGCCGTTCCTTCCTGACGAAAACCTCGTTCGATGCCGATCCGCTCTGCAAATCGCAATACCCGGTCGTATTCTTCCGGCGTTACGGTACGATTCAGCACCTCAATGTCCGCTACCTGTGGCAGAGGTGTATACTGATTCATAATGCTGATATAAATATGATCTCCATAGGTCTCATGGAGATAGCGCAGGATTTTTTTGGAATCCTTTGTCTGTCCGGGCAGAAGCAGATGGCGGACGATCATCCCGTGCTGCATTAATCCGGTATCTTCATCGATGACAGAATCCCCCACCTGGCGATACATTTCCGAAATGGCTGCACAGGCAGTTTCAAAATAATCCGGAGCATGGGAATACGCAGTGGAAAGTTCCGGGGAAAAATATTTCAGATCCGGAAGATAAATATCCACCAGCCCTTCCAGATGGCGCAGTGCCTCCGGAGATTCATAGCTGCCGGTATTGTATACAATGGGAAGATGCAGCCCCTGCTGTTTTGCCTGCTCCAGTGCAATAACGATCTGCGGCAGAAAATGAGTCGGGGTGACGAGGTTGATATTATTGGCCCCCTGTTCCTGCAATTGCAGAAAGATTTCCGCCAGATGCTCCGGAGCAATGACTCGTCCGGCCTTACCCAAAGCAATATTATGATTCTGACAAAAGACACATCTGAGATTACAGCCGGAGAAAAAGACGGTTCCGGAGCCGGAAGTACCGGAAATACAGGGCTCTTCCCAATAATGCAGGGAAGCTCTCGCTGCCATGAGTTCAGCGGTCTGCCCGCAGTACCCGGTCTGACCGGCGAGACGGTTCACATGGCAGGCACGTGGGCAAAGCACACAGTCGAACATGATGTCACGGAACCAGGTGTCGGCGCTATTATTTGAAAAAGTGGTAGTCTCTACAGCCATATCTGTACTTCCTTCTTATTCATAGCTACAAATGTCAAAACCGCATACGCCGGACCATGACAGCAGCTCCACCCAGTTTCCTTACGGCACATGGAAGGTTCTACTTAGTGCTGCTTTGTTCCCAACCTGACACGGTTCGTAGATTTCCATTGCGTAAGACCGAGTTTCATCACCACTGCATGGCAACCCGACATATACGGCTTTTTAAGTGTATCTGTTTCCGGCGGCTTTGTCAAGCCTCTTTACCTTGAAGAATAGGTATGCGCGTGCTATAATCAACATAATGATGTGCGATAATCGGATAATTACAATAATAACAAGATAAAATGATAATACTCTGGGAGAAAAGGATATCGAAAGAAAATGAATACCAGGCAGTTACAGACAGATAAAAACCAAAAACTATATCATGCACTGCTCGGAATCTTATTGGTGTGCGCTCTGGCAATGATGATGCTTCTCAGCTACTGGGCCTGCAAATATTCCTATTACGGTGCGGTGGATGGCAGAACCAGAGGAGTGCTGGTCGGGGACAAGACCTGGGCTCATATCGCGGTTTTTTTGGCTGCATCGCTTTGTGCCATGGGAATCGATAAAGTGTTGATGAAAAAAGACAAGTCCCAGCAGGAAAAGATCTGCCTGTGTACGTTAATTGTGACGAGCGTCATTGCGTTTATTCTGGGGGTATTCTATGTATGCAAGAATCCCTATTATCCCGTAGGAGACCAGATTAATACTACGGCGTTTGCTGCATATTGCAGAGATGGCAATTTCAGCATGCTGAGCATTGGCGGGTATGTGGGAATGTACCAGCAGCAGAAGGGATTGGCAATCCTCTATGAGATCCTGTTTACCTTGTTCGGCGACTTTAACTACAGACCGGCCAAGATCCTTCATGTCGTATGGTGGATACTTACGATACTGGCGGGCTATGGGTTTCTGAAGCTGAACACGGACAGACCGGTATTCCGGATGCTGTATTGTGTGATGATGCTGGGTTGTTTTCCTCTTTTATTTTATCTTCCTTATATCTATGGTGATGTGCTCAGCATCAGCTTCGGAATCATATTGTTTTATGGTGTGGCAGCCTATGAACATTCCGGGCAGAAGAGATATATTGCATTGGCATCCTTCGCAGCGGGTCTGGCGGTACTTGCCCGGAAAAATACATGGATCGTTCTCGTTGCCGTGGCAGTCTATGTTCTGCTGGTAAGTCTCAGAAAAAAGAAAGTACGATATCTTATGGCGGGAACAGCGATCCTTCTGACGGCAGCATTGTCTGTGAAGGCAGTAGATGTAATCTATGAAGTCCGGTCGGGATATCCCAGTGGAGTCGGTATTCCCAGTATCTTGTGGGTCGCTATGGGATTACAGGAGACGGAAGGCAGAGCGGGGGTCTATAACCGATATCAGCAGGCAACATTTACAGATTACGATTGCCAACAGGAACTTGCCGCGCAGCAGGGAAAAGAATATATCCGGGAACGGTTGGAAGAATTTTCACAGGATCCGGGAATGGCATTCAACTTTTTCAAAAATAAGGTGGAGGGCCAGTGGATAGAGCCGATGTATGCAGCGTTGGAAAGTACGGAAAGTTTTGAAGAAGGAGCGGAATTGTCTCCTGTTCTGGAGAGTCTGTATTACGGTGAACTGGGAAGAACTATATGGAAGCTTACAAATTATTACCAGAGTATCCTATATTTGGCTGGACTTATGGCATTGGTCATGCTGGGAATCTTGTGGTGGAAGAAAAAGGAGGTTCCGATATCACTGTGGCTGCCCTGGATTGCTGTGTTCGGCGGATTTCTGTTCAGTATTCTGTGGGAAGCCAAGAGCAGATATGTATTCCCATATTGTGTATTTATGATCCTGTATGCACCAGAGGGATTGTATCAGACGGGACTTCTGCTCTGCAAGCTGCCGAAACTCAGAAAATTCAAAAAGAGCGGACATACACAGGATAAAGGAGAAGAAGCATCGTTACGAGAGACTGCTTAAGGACTTCCTGGCTTCCTTTTCCTGCTTGTTGCGGATGCGGAGTTCTTCGAAAAAGGTTTTCAGCATCTGACTGCATTCCACTTCCAAAATGCCCCGGGTAACCTTCACTTGATGGTTAAACTGGGGCATTTCCAGTATATTCAGGATGGATCCGGCGCATCCGGCCTTGGGATTCATGCAGCCCATGACGACTTCGGGGATCCGGGCCTGCACGATGGCACCGGCGCACATCTGGCAGGGCTCCAGTGTCACATAGAGGGTACACTCTTCCAAACGCCAGTCACCGATGACCTTGCTGGCTTTGTTGATCGCTGTGATCTCCGCATGCGCCAGCGTATTTTTATCTGTATTGCGGCGGTTGTAACCCCGGCCGATGATCTTTCCCTCGTGTACGATGACACAACCGATGGGAACTTCTCCCAGAGCGTAGGCTTTTTTTGCCTGTTTCAGGGCTTCTTTCATATATTTTTCTTCCACACTTTTGATGACTGCCATGATATGTGTTGCCTTTCCAGCGCTTTCGCTGTCCTATTTTAATCTGTTTTGGAAAACCTTTTCCAAAAATTCACGCCATATTTCGTAAATGCTGTACATTGACGAAACTGCCATTAACTTATAGTATAGAGAATATATGAGCAAACGTCAAATGGAACAAGACCGCATTTCGTCACGGTAACGGAGAAAAACGGGCGCAGGGGTCTGCGGCCGGAACGGGGGATTTATGGTATCAATCAAGGAAGTGGCAAAACATGCCGGAGTAGCAATTTCAACAGTATCCAAGGTCTTAAATGGCTACCCGAATGTCAGTGAAGAGACGAAGAAAAGGGTACAGGATGCCATCAAGGAACTGAATTATATTCCGAATTCCATCGCAGCAGCATTATCATCCAAGCAGTTTGGACGTATTGCATTGGTATTGGATCCGAACAGACAGACCCAGGCCATTGACCAGATCTTCATGCAGTATCTGGTAGGGGCATTGGATAAGGCGAAAGAACTGAATGTGGAAGTCGTGACGATCTTTCCTTCTATGATCGCGGGAATGACAGCGGAAGAGATCACCAGATCTTTTCTGTCACAAAGTATCTCGGGCGTTGTGATCTATGGCATGTCCAAAGAAGATAAAGTGCTGCAGAAACTCATCCGGGAAAAGCAGTTCGCCTGTGTGGTAGTGGATGCACCGATTGTGAATGCCAGGACCACATACATCAGTATCGATCAGGAACAGGCCCAGTACGATGTGGCGAAAAAGACGGTGCTGGACGATAATTGCAAGCGTGTGTTGTACATCGCAGGCAGAAGAGACGGTTATGTCACGGAACAGAGATTAAAAGGCATGAGGCGCCTGGTGAAAGACTTGGATCTGACCATGATGGTGAGACAGGGAGATTTCAGTGAGCTGACAGCGAGAAACGTGGCACTGAAATACGCGAAAAATAAGGACGTGGTAGTCTGTGCCTCCGACCTGATGGCAATCGGCGCCATGAACGCCCTGATCGATATGGACATTTTCCGTCCGGTGTGCGGTTTCGATGGCATCACCCTGATGGGATATGTCGGTAAGCAGATGAATACTATCAGACAGGATTTCTACAGCATCTCCAGCAGAGCCGTGGAAGAAGTACATCAGCTGATGAACGGTGGCGAGGGACATCAGGTAGTCATGCCCCACAGTATTGTGAAAATGTACTATAAGGACATTATCTGTTAAGCTATTTTGCACAAAAATCCAGGAAAATCAAAGAAAGGGTTGCGGAAAACGTTTTCCTATGGTATCCTGTGTATTGTAAGAGAGCAACAAAACTATTTTTCCTGAAAAACGGAGGAAATGGCATCCGCTGATTCAGGGAAAACCGCAACAGAGAGAATAGAAAAATAGTGCGCTTCCCTGGGGAAACGTGCGGAAATGGGGTTAAAGATGAATTTAGAGCAGACATTAAACGAGATCACCGGCAAAATGTATGGAAAAAATATCGGTGCCTGCACCGATGCACAGCTGTACACCGGAGTACTGCAGTTGACCAAAGAGAAGATGGCAGAGACTCCTGCAATCACCGGAGACAAGAAAGTATATTACATTTCCATGGAGTTCCTGATCGGTAAGCTGTTATCCAACAACCTGATCAACTTAGGCATCTATGAGGAGCTGAGCGATATCCTGAAGAAAAACGGCAAGAATCTGGCAGACATCGAAGAGGCAGAGCCGGAACCCTCTCTTGGTAACGGTGGACTTGGAAGACTGGCAGCATGTTTCCTGGATTCCATCGCTACTCTGGGACTTCCCGGAGACGGTATCGGTCTGAACTACCACTTCGGTCTGTTCAAGCAGGTATTCAAGGATCATCTCCAGAATGCTGAGAAGAACGACTGGATCCAGAAGGATTCCTGGCTGAACAACACCGGTACAAAATTCGAAGTGGCTTTCGGTGACCGCAAGGTGACTTCCGTATTGTATGATATTGACGTGGTAGGTTATGAGAACGGACTGAACAAGCTGCACTTATTTGATATTGAGACCGTGGATGAGAGCCTGGTAAAGAAAGGTATCACTTTCGATAAGGAAGCCATTGAGAAGAACCTGACTCTGTTCCTGTATCCGGATGATTCCGATGAGGCCGGTAACCTGTTACGTATCTACCAGGAGTACTTCATGGTATGCAACGGTGCTCAGCTGATCCTGAAGGAAGTAAAGGAAAAAGGCTATGATCTGCATACTCTGCCTGAACATGTGGCAATCCAGATCAACGATACCCATCCTACTATGGTTATCCCTGAGCTGATCCGTATCCTCACCACTGAGGAAGGCTTCACCATGGATGAAGCCATTGACGTCGTAAGTCGCACCTGCGCGTATACCAACCACACCATCCTGGCAGAAGCTTTGGAAAAGTGGCCTCTGGCTTATATTGAAAAGGTGGTTCCTCAGCTGGTTCCCATCATCAAGGAGCTGAGTGACCGTGTGGCAAAGAAATATAAGGACGAAAAAGTTCAGATCATCGATAAGGATAAGAGAGTGCACATGGCACACATCGACATCCATTACGGTTACAGCGTCAACGGTGTGGCAGCAATTCATACCGAGATTCTGAAGCAGAGCGAACTGAATCATTTTTACAAGATTTACCCTGAAAAGTTCAACAACAAGACCAACGGTATCACCTTCCGCAGATGGCTGCTGTCCTGTAACCATGAGCTGGCTGCGTTCCTGACCCAGACCATCGGCGACGGTTACAAGAAGGATGCCGAAGAATTACAGAAGCTGTTAGAGCATAAGGACGATCAGGCGGTACTGGATGCTATCTATGATATCAAGAAGACCAAGAAGACCGAGCTGGTATCCTATATCAAGGATAAGGAAGGCGTGGAGCTGAATCCCGATTCCATCTTCGATATTCAGGTAAAGCGTCTGCATGAGTACAAGAGACAGCTGCTCAATATTCTGCATGTAATGCACCTGTATAACGAACTGAAGGAGCATCCGGAACTGGATTTCTACCCCAGAACCTTTATCTTCGGCGCGAAGGCAGCAGCCGGTTACCGTAACGCAAAGCTGACCATCAAGCTGATCAACTCCGTAGCGGATGTGGTTAACAACGATCCCGCTATTAACGGCAAGATCAAGGTTGTATTTATCGAGAACTATAACGTATCTAACGCAGAGATCATTTTTGCGGCAGCAGATGTCTCCGAGCAGATCTCTACCGCAAGTAAGGAAGCATCCGGTACCGGTAACATGAAGTTCATGCTGAACGGTGCCCTGACCCTGGGAACCATGGACGGTGCCAACGTGGAAATCGTAGAAGAAGTGGGCGAAGAGAATGCCTTCATCTTCGGCCTGTCCGCACAGGAGGTTATCAACTATGAGAACCATGGCGGATATGACCCCATGGAGATCTTCAACAATGATCAGGATGTCCGCAAGGTACTGATGCAGCTGATCAACGGAACCTTCGCACCGGGAGATCCCGAGCTGTTCCGCCCGCTGTACAATTCCCTGCTGAACACCCAGTGCACGGCCAAGGCAGACACCTACTTCATCCTCAAGGACTTCAAGTCCTATGCAGAAGCACAGAAGAGAGTGGAAGCTGCTTACCGCGACGAGGACAACTGGGCGAAGAGCGCCATCCTGAATGTGGCATGCTCCGGCAAGTTCACATCTGACAGAACTATACAGCAGTATGTGGATGAGATCTGGCATCTGGATAAGGTAGTACTGAAATAATTAAGAACTTAAAAAAGAAGTCATACCGCCTGGAGAGACTGTTGCGCTCTATAGGCGGTATTTTTTTACGTACACTCAAGTGCAAAAACATCCTATAAGATCATTGCATCTGAGAAAACAATCCAGTATAATGAAAGAAGTGCACACAAGATGCACTCTATCTATGCATAAGAAGTGGAATAACAGGAGGACGAGCATGATTCAGTTAACACAGGGCGGCGCTTACCTGGTAAACGGTACAGATATTGTAGCGGATACCTCCGAAGCAGCCAGACAGATACAGGCGAAGACCGGCATTACGATCTCCAGAGAAGAAGCAGCGAAAAACACCATGGCATATGGTATCCTGCGGGAGCATAATACTTCCGGCAATATGGACAAGCTTAAGATCCGCTTCGATAAGCTTACCAGCCATGATATTACCTTTGTAGGTATCATTCAGACCGCAAGAGCATCCGGACTGCAGAAGTTCCCCATGCCCTATGTACTGACCAACTGTCATAACTCTCTGTGTGCCGTAGGCGGCACCATCAATGAGGATGACCACATGTTTGGCCTGACCTGTGCGAAAAAGTACGGTGGTGTCTATGTACCCCCTCATCAGGCAGTTATTCATCAGTTCGCCAGAGAGATGTTGGCCGGCGGCGGCAAAATGATCTTAGGCTCTGATTCCCACACCCGTTACGGTGCTCTGGGTACCATGGCTATGGGTGAAGGTGGTCCCGAGCTGGTGAAGCAGCTGCTGAATCAGACTTATGATATCAATATGCCCGGCGTGGTAGCCGTATACTTAAAGGGTGCTCCCGTGAAGGGTGTCGGTCCTCAGGACGTGGCACTGGCAATCATCGGTGCCGTATTCAAGAATGGTTATGTGAAAAATAAAGTAATGGAGTTCGTAGGTCCCGGCGTGGCTTCCCTGAGTGCTGATTTCCGTATCGGTATTGATGTCATGACTACAGAGACCACCTGCCTGTCCTCCATCTGGAAGACCGACGACCAGATCCGTGAGTTTTATGAGATTCATGGACGTACGGAAGATTATAAGGAGCTGAATCCCGGTCAGGTAACCTACTATGACGGTCTCATAGAGGTGGATCTGGACAAGATCCGTCCCATGATCGCCATGCCGTTTCATCCCAGCAATACTTACACCATTGAGGAGCTGAATGCGAATCTGATGGATATTCTGGATGAGACCGAGAAACGTGCGAAAGTAAGCCTGGACGGTGCCGTAGACTTTACTCTGAAGAATAAAGTAAAAAATGGCAGATTTATCGTAGATCAGGGTATTATCGCAGGCTGTGCCGGCGGCGGATTTGAGAATATCTGTGCAGCAGCCGATATCCTGAAGGGCAGATACATCGGTGCGGATGAATTTACTTTAAGCGTATATCCCGCATCTATGCCCGTATACATGGAGCTGATCCGTAACGGTTGTGCTGCGACCATCTTAGAGACCGGTGCAGTCATGAAGACAGCCTTCTGCGGCCCCTGCTTCGGTGCCGGAGATACCCCTGCCAATAACGCATTCAGTATCCGTCATTCTACCAGAAACTTCCCGAACCGTGAAGGCTCCAAGCTGCAGAACGGCCAGATCGCTTCCGTAGCTCTGATGGATGCAAGATCTATCGCAGCTACCGCAGCTAACAAGGGCGTGCTGACTCCCGCAACAGAGTTCGACGGCGACTTCGGAAAATATAAATATCATTTCGACAGCAATATTTATAAGAACCGTGTATTCGATTCCCACGGTGTGGCAGACGAGAGCGTAGAGATCCAGTTCGGCCCCAATATCAAGGACTGGCCCGCTATGGGTGCGCTGCCTGAAAATCTGGTATTACAGGTAGTATCCGAGATCCACGATCCTGTAACCACCACCGATGAGTTGATCCCTTCCGGTGAGACCTCTTCCTACCGTTCCAATCCTCTGGGACTGGCAGAGTTCACCTTGAGCCGTAAGGATCCGCAGTATGTAGGACGTGCCAAAGAGATCCAGAAGGCAGAGAAAGAGCGTATGAACGGCGGACATCCCTGCCAGGCGGTTCCTGTACTGAAGGATGTCATGGGCGAAGTGAAGAAACAGTATCCTGAGGCTGACCGTAAGAACACCGGATTCGGTTCCACAATCTTCGCAGTGAAGCCCGGAGACGGTTCTGCCCGTGAGCAGGCTGCTTCCTGCCAGAAGGTACTGGGCGGCTGGGCGAACATCGCCAACGAGTATGCTACCAAGCGTTATCGTTCCAACCTGATCAACTGGGGTATGCTTCCCTTCCTCATCCAGCCCGGGGATCTGCCTTTTAAGAATCTGGATTATCTGTACTGTATCGCACATAAAAGAGATAAGGAACAGGTACGGCAGGTTCTGAAAAAGGTTGGGCTGGATCCGGCACTGAAAAAGAAAGTGAAGAATTATTCACTTGGTATGAAACAGCGTCTGGCAATTGCGCAGGCGATTATGGAAGATCCCCATATCCTGATACTGGATGAACCAATGAATGGTCTGGACAGTCATGGAGTAGACGATATGCGTGCTGTTTTTATGCAGGAAAAGCAGAAGAATAAGACGATCCTGATTGCCAGTCATAATAAAGATGATATAGATCTTTTGTGCGATCATGTATACCGGATGGAGAACGGCAAACTGCAAAAGATTCGGTAGCGAGAAGCATATCTGAGACTTTAAAA
>OHZS01000725.1_pt1 | contig 11528 bp, 10 predicted proteins | sample 1580521 | NCBI WGS metagenome assembly OHZS01 (sample SAMEA3882503, study PRJEB24775) | human gut metagenome | biome: human-associated habitat; feature: intestine environment; material: feces | place: Netherlands | collected 2009/2010
CATAGAGCTCCTCTCAGTAGAGCGTGCCGGCCAGCTGCATATACGCGGCGGCGACGGCCTCGCGGATCTTCTCCGGCGGCATGGTGAGCGCCATGCGGCAGAAGCCCTCGCCGGCCGGGCCAAAGCTCGCCCCCGGCGTCACGATGACGCCCGCACGCTCCATGAGCTCGGCCGCAAAGGCCATGGAGTCCTGGCGGCCGTGCGGCAGGCGCGCCCAGACGAACATGGAGCCGTGCGCGTTGGGGCGCTCCCAGCCAATCTCCTCGAGGCCGTCGCATAGGGCGTCGCGGCGCTCCTGGTACCACATGCGCTGCTGCTCCACCTGCTCGCGCGGGCCGGTGAGGGCGGCGATGGCCGCGTCCTGCTCCGGGTAGAACATGCCAAAGTCCACCTGGCTGCGCAGCTTGCGAGCCGCGGCCACGATGTCGGCGCGGCCCACCAGGAAGGAGAGGCGGCAGCCCGTCACGTTGAAGGACTTGGAGAGGCTCAGGAACTCCACGCCGACCTCGCGGGCGCCCGGGTACGCCAGGAAGCTCCCGCCGGCGGGGCCGTCGTAGATGATGTCGGAGTAGGCGTTGTCGTGGATGACCACGATGTCGTGCTCGTGCGCGAACTTGATGATCTGTTGGTAGACCTCGGGCGTGCCCACCGAGCCGACCGGGTTGGCGGGCAGCGACACGATCATATACTTGGCACGATCGGCCACCTCGGGATCGATGCCCGCAACATAGGGCAGGTAATTGTGCTCGGCAACCAACGGATAGTACTCGAGCTTGGCATCGGCGATCTTGGCACCCGCCTCAAAGACCGGGTAACACGGATCGGGAACCAGAATGGTGTCACCCGGATCGAGCAGGGCCAGGCCCAAATGGCCCACGCCCTCCTGCGTGCCGTTGCACGACTGCACCATAGACGGCGTAATGCCCGAAACGCCAAAGCGACGCTCATAGTAATCGCACACGGCCTGCTTGAGTTCGGGCAGGTCGCGCAGGGCATACTTCCACATCTCGGGATCTTGGGATGCCTGCGTGAGTGCCTCGACCACATGGTCGTACGGCTTAAAGTCGGGCGTGCCCACGCTCATGTTGTAAATGGTCTTGCCCTGAGCCTTCAGCGCGAGAAGCTTGTTGTTGAGCGAGGCGAAGACCTCCGCGCCAAAGCGGTCGAGACGCTGCGATGCCTGCATGGTGCCACCTTTCGATATGAAAAACGCGGCGCTCCGACAAGAGCGCCGCGCGATACGGGCCATCAGATTGCAAAAGTGTAACGCTTGCAACCCCCGTATTGGTTCAATTTAGCCGACCTTAGTCAACTGGATTGAGCGCGTCGATCTGCGCAAGCCACAGACGCGAGCTAGCGTCACTTGGCATACGCCAATCGCCGCGCGGACTGAGCGTCACCGAGCCCACCTTGGGACCATCGGGCAGGCAGCTGCGCTTAAACTGCTGGGCAAAGAAGCGACGGTAGAACGTACGTAACCACGTGTGGACGGTCTTGGCGTCGTAGACGCCCTCGAAGCTCTTGAGCGCCATGCGGTAGATCCTGCCCGGCTCAAAGCCAAAACGCAGCAGGTAGTAGAGGAAGTAGTCGTGCAGCTCGTACGGGCCCACCAAATCCTCGGTCTTCTGCGCAATCTCGCCGTCGCCCGTGGGCGGCAAAAGCTCGGGGGACACCGGCGTATCGAGGATATCGAGCAAGACCTCGGCAATGCGCCCACCAAAGACATCGGCGGCATAGCGCACCAGATGGCGCACAAGCGTCTTGGGCACGCTCGCGTTGACGGCGTACATGCTCATGTGGTCGCCGTTATAGGTGGCCCAGCCGAGCGCCAGCTCCGACAGGTCGCCGGTGCCGATGACAAAGCCGCCAGCCTGGTTGGCCAAGTCCATCAGAATCTGCGTGCGCTCGCGGGCCTGGCTGTTCTCGTAGGTCACGTCCTGCACGGCCGGATCGTGCTCGATATCCTTAAAATGCTGCTCCACGGCAGCATGGATCGAGACCTCGCGGAAGCTCACACCCAAGTCACGAGCGAGCGACTCGGCATTGGACTTAGTGCGGTGCGTCGTACCAAAGCCGGGCATGGACACGGCCGTGATACCGGTGCGCGGCAGCCCCAAGGCGTCGAACGCACGCACGGTCACAAGTAGCGCCAGCGTGGAATCGAGACCGCCCGAAAGGCCGATAACCGCAGCCTTGGTACCCGTGTGGGCAAGGCGGGTCTTGAGGCCCGCAGTCTGCAGATCGAGGATCGTCTCGCAGCGCTCGGCCAAGTCGCCGTGGTCGGCCGGCACAAAGGGCGCGCGCGGGAAAACGCGGTCGATATCGCAGGCATCGCGCAGGACAGGTTCTTCGGCCAGCACGCCCTCAAACGAAAACTCAACGGTCGTGGCCTCCGGCGCATCGTCGGTGCGCGTCCACGTCGTCGAGCGACGGCGCTCGGCAACCAGACGGTCAAGATCGACATCGGCGACGGCCATATCGCAGGTAAGCAGTTTGGTCGCGGCGAGCTTCGAACCGTTTTCGTAGACAAGGTTCTCGCCCGCAAAGACCATGTCGGTCGTGGACTCGCCCTCGCTCGCGTCCGCATAGGCATAGGCGCAGTACAGGCGTGCGCTCTGGTTAGAGATGAGGCTGCGGCGATAGTCTGCCTTACCGATGATTTCGTCCGAAGCCGACGGGTTGAGAATCACCGTCGCACCGGCAAGCGCCATCTCGGTCGAAGGCGGCGCCGGCACCCACAGGTCCTCACAGACCTCAACGCCCAGCACCATATCCTCGGCACCCTCATCACAGCAACGGTAGATAAGCCCCGAACCCAGCGGAACCGGACCCTGACCGGCAAATTCAACCCACACGGGATCCGCAGGCGCCGGAGCAAACCAGCGACGCTCATAGAACTCGCCATAGTTGGGCAGATACTTCTTGGCCGTGAGGCCCAAAAGCTCGCCCGCGCAGCACACGGCGGCGCAGTTGTAGATGTTTTCAGCCACCGCAACGGGCAAGCCAACGGTAAAGACGATCGGCAGCTCACGGGTTTCATCGAGGATGTGCACCAGCGCTGCCTCGCAGGCATGCAGCAGCGTGCGGTTATGGAACAGATCGGCCGCGGTATAGCCGCACAAGTTAAGCTCGGGCAGCACCAGCGCGCGAACGCCGCACTCGGTAGCCTCGCGAACAGCCGCCAGCGCAACCTCGGCATTGCCCTCGACATCGGCCACGCGAATCCGCGGCGAGGCCGCCGCCACACGCAAAAAGCCATCGTTCTTATTAGCCGAAACGCAGCATTGCCTTGTTGATCTGGACACTGGAGGCCCCTTCTACCCTGAGATTCAGTCTAACGGACGTTCACATATCTCTAACTAGCCAAAGCAACCTCCCAGTTTACTGAGAGGCCAACCTGTGCTAAGAGCATGTATTTCAATAATATCTTTAATTAAAAAGGAGAAATCGATAATCGACTTCTCCTTTAAGCGAGGCGAGTAAATTCCGAAACTAATGGCAGAATTTATCCATGTAGTCCTCAAAGTCGAACACTTCTACCACGACGCCCTCTTCCTGAAACTCTTTCAGTTGCTCCAAGAGATCTTTGTTAATAACGTCCATGCAGAAACCTCCTCTATCTAATCAATTGTAGTATATCTGCTTTCATGCAATTATCAACCAACTTGTTTAGTTGCTCCTCGTTTGCCGATAGTCCCTCTTTTTTCAAAATGTCGCGCACCTCGTTCTTAGTAATCGGCTTTTCAAACAACGAAAGCAAAGCGAACGAAAAATCATTAACCGCACACATTCTATGGGTGGCACAACTCAGCAGTACTCTTAACCCCTCTTTTGAGCGTCCGACTTCTTTCACAAACGAACTTTTAACCAATTGAAAACCATTATCGTGCATTACATAATCGGCATCGATATTTGTATTCAGCAATCCATAATGCAACAGTTCTTCTATCGCCCTTGTCAGCTCGAGGTCGCCCTGATCAAGGATAAGAGAAATGCTACAATCGGCCTCCAATAAACGGGCCAACTTAAGGTATACCAACTGGGAAACAGCATAGACATGATGGTATTCAGAATTATAGAAGTAGGCAAATGGCTCAACGAGCACGACAGAGGTCTTGGAATCCAGCCAGATTCGATCAGCTGGATTTAGACTAGTTAGCCTTCGCTTTACTTTGGTCAAATGTCCCTTATACCTGACAGCGTGAATAGAATCTAGGATCCAGGTCACCTCTGAAATATGAAGCCGCTGGGGCAAGTCAATTGTGTCGCTACCGTTTATGACCTCTTGCATATAAAAATCAATATGATGCTCATCAGATAAGGATTTTGCTTCATTTAAAGTTAAACCAGTGCCTGAAACATAATCCACTTCGAGGCGCAAATCCTCATATTGGGACTTCGGCATTACAGAGACACCATACTTATCGGGATGATTCCAAACATCCGACCCCATAACGAGACCAAAATTCGTAAATCCTCTCGTGGAATATGGAACACCACATACCTGTTTTGAATAATTCAAAACATTCTCTGTATAAGCTAAGGTGTTCAGAGCCTCTTCTTTAGTTTCGGTCGGAAAGCCAATCATAAAGAATAGATGAACAGGAATACCCGCATTGAGACAATCATGGATATTGCGATCAATCCAATCAACTCTCGTGTTCTTCTTCATTAGATCAAGAACTCTTTGGTTGTATGACTCGAGGCCAAACTGAATCTGCCTACATCCACTTTGGTATATCTTGTTGAAAACGCCTGTACTTAGGGTTGGAGAGAACCTCGTTTCTCCATGCCAGAAAAACGTTTTTCCCGATGCGTTTATTTCATCCGCGAGTTGCTCCATTCTTTTGCCTTCGAATGTTTCATCCACAAAAGAGAAAACTCTCGTGCCGTATTTTTCATTTAACCGACACATTATTTCAAATACTCTCGATATAGGCATCTTTCGGTAACAACCACCGGTAGCACCGGGAATGGTGCAGAAGGCGCAATGATTAAAACACTGCCTAGAGGAATAAACCGGCAATATTAACTCAGGCATGAAGTATTTAGAAAGGGCGAAGCCATCGAAATCGGGAACTGTATCGTTGATAAATGTTTGCTCAATCCGATGGTTTTTATATATCTTTCCACCTTTAGCATGGCAAAGGTTTGGAACACAGTCGAGATTGTCATCACCAGAGTCAAGAGCCTCAAGAAGACGTGCAAGCGGCTCTTCGCCGTCATACATCATTATCGAATCAATGTATTCAAAAAAGGGATGCCATTCTTTCATGCAGTCATCTGCTAAACGAGTAATGTAATTGCCGCCCAATGAGACGTGTTTAACAGATGGACATTCTTCTTTAATCAGTTTCGCTAACGTAACTGCAGAAATCAATTGGAAACAGCCGCTCACCGAAATCCCAATAAACTCGATTTTTTCCTCTGAATACGCTTAAGAAAGGCAGTTTCATAGAAGGAAATAAACGGATTATGCAAGGTATCCGCAAGCGATTTCATTATTTCTGGTGTCGAATAATAATCATAGGGCAGATCTATGGAGTTGAACGTGTATTTAACTCCATACGAGACGTGATTTATGATATAGAGTGCATTTCTAAAAATGTTTTCAGCATATTGTCTTTCTTTTAGATTAAAGTAGGCTCTGTTAGACCAGGATTGACATACATGTGTCCCCACGGTGCCATATCGTTGACCCCGTAAACCGCGATGATGGGGGCAGCATGAACGCCGAAGACCTGGTCCTCAACTTCAAGAAGGGCATGGCGAACCTCAGCAAGACCGAGCGCCGCCGCGCTATCGAGTCCGTCAGGGACGTGATCCGCGCGGCGGCGTTCGACGACGCGGCCGGCTCCGCCTACGAAATCGAGCGCTGCCCGCGCTGCGGGTCCGTCGCGGTCGTGAAGAAGGGCAAATCGAAGAACGGCGAGCAGCGCTACCTCTGCCGGGGCTGCGGCAGGACCTTCGGCATGGGCAGCGAGCGCATCCTGGGGACGAGCAGGCTCCCGAAGGAGACCTGGATGGCCTACGCCGAGTGCTTCGTGCTCATGCTGCCCCTGCGCGAGTGCGCGAGGCGCTGCCGCGTCTGCCTCAAGACCGCCTACACCATGCGCCACAGGCTGATCGAGTGCCTCTCGGCCTACTCCCCCTCGTTCAGGGTCGAGCGGGGCTGCGGCTGCGAGCTCGACGAGACCTACTTCCCCGAGTCGTTCAAGGGCAACCACGCGAAGGGGTCGTTCACGATGCCGCGCCCCTCCCGGCACCGCGGCAAGCAGGTGCACAGGCGCGGGCTGTCGCGCGAGCGGATTTGCGTCATGACCGGCGTGAACGACTCGAACGAGACGTTCCTCGAGGTCACGGGGCGGGGCGCCCTTTCGAGGGAGCGCGCCATGGACGCGCTGAGGGGCCGCATCGCGGCCGGCTCGGTCGTCGCGACCGACAGGGCGGCCGTCTACGTCAATGTCCTCGCGGAACTCGAGGTCGCCGCGCACGCGGCCTACGACCCCAAGGACCGCTCCGGGGGAACCATCAACCGGATCAACACCGTCCACTCGCTCCTCGGCGCCTTCATGGAGCCGTTCAAGGGCGTGTCGACGAAGCACCTCGATGCCTACCTCGCCTGGTTCAGGTGGTGCCGAACCTTCATGGCGACCGATTCCGGCGCCGCCGGGCGCACGGTCGCGCGGCAGCTCGCGCACGGCGTCTGCAGGAGCCGCGTCCGCGACATGTTCAACGTGGAGCCGCCCTACATGGACTACTGGGCCGCGCCCGCCGCATAGAGGCGGTAGAATGGTCGCACCGCGATACACGAGGAGGGGTGAGGCCATGCCGTCGAACATACCGGCCACGACGATCCGCATCGACCCGGAGGTCAAGAAGGAGGCCACGGCCATCCTGGACGAGCTCGGCCTGTCCATGTCCACCGCCGTCAATGCGTTCCTCAGGGCGCTCGTCCGGGAGGGCGGGATGCCGTTCGAGATGAGGGTCAAGACGCCGGCGCCCGACGGGGAGACGGCGAGTTAGCCGGCAGGTCGGCATGTCAATCCTGGTCTAACAGAGCCTTAAAGTATCTCTTCGATCTGAAAATATCTTTTGCCTCGTCAACATTAAGTGCTGACTTTTGTATCAACTCGATTGTTAATTGAACATTCGAACTAAACGAATCCTTTGATTCCCGATACCTTTTACAGCACTCTTCGACATGTCTAAAAGATAGGAGGTCATCGTAAAATTCCACGTTTAAGTCAACAATGTCAACTTTGTATTGTTCAACCTCTTGAAGATATGACTTCAAAACAGGCAAGGCAAGATACGGCCCCACTGGACTCCATCCTGGGGGAAATACTAAAAGCGTTTTAGGCATATCAACGTCACATCTTTCGCAAATAATTCAATTGAAACACAACTACCATCATAATTGAAAATACACCAAGTCCTGTAACGAGAATTGAGAACATCGCGATGCTCGTGAACAGCGAAACAAGGAGTGTTGAAATAACAACAGCAACCGATTGCAAAGACTCCCTAATTGAAAACAGGCTTATCGATTCAGATTCGTCTCTCGCCAAATCCTGCAGCGATGTTATGAGAAGCACATCTTGAATGGCGTTTCCGGCACCGACGATAAAAAGGAAAATAAACGATATCCCAGACGCATAGCGATAGCCAAACGCCAGATACGCACCGAGCGCAAGATACGTCACAAAACAATATGATTTAACGCAATCGGAACCACTAATTAAACGACCATATATTGTATTTCCGAACAACAGTCCGATTGTAAGACTACTCTGAAGGAATCCGTATTGTATCGATGACGAGTCAAATTGCAATTGCGCTATAGCTGGCAAAAGAGAATTCAGAGAGCCGAATGCCACACCACTAGAAATATCGATTAATAGGAAACCAATTGCCAAGTGCTTCGCGCTAAGATCACTAAATGCAGTCCTGTTTTTTTCATTTTTGCTTATCCCCTCTTTATCATTAATCTCGATAACCGACGGAACATCTCGCAGCAACCAGAACGACGCGGCAAAAGAAAGCGCGTCTAATGCAAGAACAGCCTCCGCCCCAAATTGAGCGACAACAAAACCGCCGGCAACTGGCCCCAGAACCATCATCAAATTCTGCAGAAACCCAAACGAATTATTAATTACGTCGCGATTGATACTATTCGTATTGGCTCTTAACAACGAGTAAAAGCAGGGCATTTCAACCGTTCGGCAAAGCGATACCGCGCACGTAATAGCAAACATACTCCATTTACTATCAACAAAAATATAGCAAACGAATAATCCCGCGCGAATTAAGTCTGCCAATCTCATGGCCTGCAGTGTCCCGATACCCATCTTCTGAGGCAGCTGCGCGAGCGCAACTGAAAACAGAGAGGGGGCAAATCTGCAGCAGACCATCAAAGCAGTTGCAGAAACATCGTGAGTTACCTCGTAAATCAGCATTGGCAAAGCAATATTCGCACACCAATTGCCTATTTCGCTTATCCCTCTAGCAATATATAGGACCCGAACCGGACGGCTAGCTCTCAATACCGTGAACATCACGATTAACCTCGTATTTCAGGCCTCGCTCATCCCTTAATAGGAATCCATAATCAACCAAGTACCGCCTCAACACGGCATAATCAGGATAGAGCTGTGACAGCACACGATTAACCTGAAGCTCCGTATAACTTGTATTTAATTCAAAGAAAGAGACGGCCCATAGCAGCATGATTCTTTTATAGCTTTCCTTTTTTGGAATTGAAACCAGCTCGCCATTCTTGAGAAATCGTTTTTTAAAGTCTATTAGCTCATCCATTCACATCCTCCATTTCATACGCATCTAATACTAAAAATGCATACGCTTTAGGTCATCGCATTCGGCTTCTTTATTCGAACTAAACTCGAACTAATCTAAATGATTTGCTCAAACACTCTTCGAAAGCTCGTTTTTCACTCTGAGTAAAATGCCCTTCCCAGTCAGTCCACGAACAGGAAGGCAACTCACAGCGAGCGGAGTCGAAGCCCTCTGCCGTCGGTCGTTCAAAATGCACGACAACCTTTTCGATATCCTCATCTGCAATCAGGTCAGAATGAACGACCTCGGTACCGTCTTCGAATGTCATATACGGGTACATCACGTAAACCACCTCGCAATCGTAAATCCAGTTTAGCATCAAGCTATTGCACCAAAGACAGCAAGCCCCCCCTTGATGAGTTGATGGTATCTGTTAAATGTCACGTACGATTCACATCTGGTGGGTACCCTGATGGCTACACGAAACGAAGCAGATTTACACCGGGAGGACCCCGTATGACAACCAAGTACACCGACGCGCCGCGCACACGTGTCATGACGCCGGCATCGCTCAACAACGGCGTTCACGAAAACCATTCCATCGGCCAGACCATGGCCATCGCGCCCAAAAAGGGCCTGTTTGACGACATTTCCATTCCCCAGATCATCGCCGGCGCCGCAGCTGCCGCTACGAGCGTCGCGCTTGCCTCCAAGATCGGTATCGCCGGATCGGTGATCGGTGCCGCTGTGAGCTCGGTCATCACCGTTGTGTCCTCGCAGGTCTACCGCCACTTTATCTCTGCGAGCGCCGAAGCAATCAAGGGCACGCATGCCGCTGTCGACTACCCTGCCGGCGCCTACGAGCCCGTTGAGCCCGATGTCGAGGAGCACCTAGGTGGCGCCGCGACCACGCAGGAAATGCGCCAGGTTGCGGGACGCGCGACCACAGCGCGCGTCGCCCCTAACAGCCTACGCGCCAAGGCCGCGGCAGAGCGCAGCCAGACGCAAAAGAAGGTCATCGTCTTCTCGATCGCCATCGCCATCGTCGCAGTCATCGCCTGCGCTGGCGCCATCCTTATCACTACGGCCGGTAAGGGTCTGGGCGAGCGTCCCGAGTCAATCCTTTCGTCGCGCACGATCGAGAGCGATGCAAATGGCAACACCCAGTCGCAAGATCAGCAGGCACAGGCGGACGGCACGCAAGACAGTTCTACCTCTGCCGATTCGTCCTCGAACACCCAAAACCAATCGCAGGGCACCGATTCCTCTACGGCCAACAGTGGCACGCCGTCCGACACGACCGACTCAAGCCAAACGACTGACGGTTCACAGCCGAACACGGGAGGCCAGACGAGCGACACCACGTCGGGAACGGGTGCAGCAGACAGTAGCAACACCAACAACTCGAGCGGAACCGCGTCCGGCACGGCATCTGACAACTCGAGCCAAGGCACGGCATCGGGCAACTAAGCACATTTGCCTCTCATAGATAACCGACCTATACAACGGGCGCGAATCGAAAGCGGTTCGCGCCCGTTTGCCTTGGGCGCCGCCATGGCGAACGCCATGCGATGGTAAGATGCTTTACATGTGTAAAGAGGAGATTTGCCATGAGCAAGACAATAGTTAGGCCCACGCTTTCGCTGGGCAACCACATCTATCTGTATCGCCTGCTGCGCGATGCGATTGGATGCGGCAAGCAAACATTTATGACGCAGGTCGAGGAGGCGCTCGCCGCTGGCGACATGACCGCTTATGACCTGGGCTTCGAGTCCACGCGCGAGCTGCTCGAGGAGCTCAACGACTGCGTTAAGCTCACCGTCTTTAAGGGCGGCCGCCTGTATGCCACCGTCATCGCCAACGAGGCCTGGGATGCCGCCCTTGCCAAGGGCGAGGACAAGCCCAAGGCAGCCAAGGGAGCCAAGCAGTCCTACAAAAAGAAAAAGCGCGGTGAGAAGGACCTCAAGGCTGTGCGTCCCAAGCACGTTAAGCGTCCCGAGCCCGAGCCCGTGGCCGAAGTCGCTCCGGAGCCCGAGCCCGAGCCCGAGATCGAAGTCGCTATTGAGGTAACGGTAGAAGCCGAAACCGAAATCACCGCCACGACCGATTCCGAAGTCATATCCAAGCAGGAAGCCACTACGGAGCTCAACGAGGCTCCCAAGCCGACACCCGAAGAAGCCGCTAGCCAACCTGAGGCGCCTGCGCTCCAAAACAGCGATGTCTTTGGCGACGAGGCTGAGGACGATCAGCCCGAAGAGCCCACAGAACAGGACGCTGCCGAGGCGGCATCGGAGCCCGAGGCACCGCAGCCTGCCATCTCACTCACGGTCGTCTATGACCCCGAGAACGCCAACGCCGGCATCACCACCATGGCGTCCACTCCGGTCGAGGCAAAGTCGAGCGTCGAGGACGAGAACGCGACGCAGGTTGAGGTTGAAACTGCAGCTGCAGACGCGCCCGCCACCGTGGAGCCCGCAGATTCCACGATCAAGCCGGAAGCGACGCCGGAGCCCGCACCCGTCATCAAATCCGTGCCCACCTGGGAAGTATCGGACATCCCCTTTTGGGAGATGCCAAATACGGGGACAGAGATTTTAACAGAGCTTACACAAAATTTGGAGTCAGAAATCAGCTGCTCCATGTATACAAGCTGGAAATACCACAGACAGGACAAACCTTTTTGGCAAAAGTACCACAGCTGTTTGAAAGCATATTAAATGAGGAGCATTTAG
>OHZS01000728.1_pt1 | contig 11517 bp, 11 predicted proteins | sample 1580521 | NCBI WGS metagenome assembly OHZS01 (sample SAMEA3882503, study PRJEB24775) | human gut metagenome | biome: human-associated habitat; feature: intestine environment; material: feces | place: Netherlands | collected 2009/2010
TTCACGATCTGCGTCTCACCGCAGCTGGCGGATTCGGAATCGACGACATGAATCTGCTTCTTACCGTATTTTTCCCGATACAGATTCATTCCCAGCACGGCGCTGTTGTAACTTCCACTCAGATGAGAAGATAATGTAATGGCATATACATGCTCTGCCTCTGTACAATAAGCCTCCCGGAACTTCTCGGGGGAAGGACATGCAGATCTGGGACATTGAGGAGATTCCGCTACTTTTTTTAAAAACTCTGCCTGATCGAAGCTCTCATCATCCTGGATTCTATAGTCTCCCACTTCCAGTCCCAGCGGAACGATCTCAAACCGGGGATCCTGCAGATACTCTTCCGGCAATTCACAACAACTGTCTACTACGATTTTGAAACTCATAATATCTGTCTCCATATTATTAATTATTTGTTATTTTTTACAAACCATGCTATGTAGTTTTTAATACTACTTATAATAGCACGAAACATTTTGTTCGTAAAGCTTTTACACAAAATATTCATATTTCATTTTTCTCGTACATCGTTTATACTGTTTCTATATCGCATGACACCGGAACGCAAGATACAATCACCGGAGTAAGGAGCCTTGATGATCGCATTACAGATTACATCCATGAAAAACTTTATGAATCACCTGCTGGTAGCGGATACCTTTGATCCTTTTCTTCTGGAAGAAGCCACCATCAGCACCGCCCTCACCGTAACCATCGACGGGCATATCAACAAGGACTTCTATCCTGCTGACGAACGAGGCGAAGACTGTATTCCCTGGGAACTGCAGTCTTTTAGCAAAATAAAAGGACTGTGCTTTGACCTGATCAAGGGAAAACACACTCCTTTGTATTTTAAATTTGTGCTTCATATGCAGCCGGATAAAGCCGCTGCCATGCTTACAAAAGCCCAGGTGAACCCTGACGTCATCCGTGCCCTGGTGCTGAACATCCGCTACGATGGGGAAAAAACGGTTCTCACCACCGGATGTGCTTACCAGACCTTCACCATGGACAAAAGTGCCGATACCGTCTGGGACAAGGCGCTGAAAAAATATCTGGATCTGAAGGGAATCGCTTATGAGGAACTCTGATCATTCCTTCATCTTCGGCTTACTGAGAAGACTTGCCAGATAACCGAAGATCAGCGCTGCCGACGTCCCCACAGCTCCTGCCCGGAAGCCTCCCGCAAAAAGGCCTAAAAATCCCTGTTCCTGCACTGCTTCTTTTACGCCTTTCATTAACACATTTCCAAAGCCAAGCAGCGGTACGCTGGCACCGGCTCCCGCAAAATCCTGAAAAGGTTCATACCAGCCAAGCGCACTGAGCACGGCACCGGTGACCACTAAGAGCACCATAATGCGTCCCGGCATCATCTTCGTCTTTTCCATCAGGATCTGCACCAGCGCGCAGATCAGACCACCCACCCAGAAAGCATTGATATAATCCATCCTCTGCATTTCCTCCTTATATCTGTTTATGGACAGTCTCTGCACTTTTTCCTGAATTTATGCGTTCTTTATACGTTTAATCGTTCTTTTTGCCAAACCGGAACCACTCCGGCGGAAGCTGTACCAGGATCACAGCGGCAAATACGATAACACAGCCTGCAATCTGTCTCGGAGTCAGTGTCTGATCCGTACTTAAAAAACCGATCTTATAAGCGATCCATCCGGAAATGGTGGCAATGACGGATTCCAGACTCATGATAAGCGCTGCCACCGTGGGATTCAAGCCCTTCTGACCCACAATCTGCAGAGTATAGCCCACACCGCAGCTTAAGACACCGGCATACAGCAGTGCTCCCAGACCTTCCTGAATCTGTCCGAAAGTCGGCTGTCCCCAGATAAGTGCCCCGATGCAGCAGACGACACCGCACACTGTGAACTGGATACAGGATACCACCGCTCCATCGATTCTCGCTGCATAATGATCAACCGTCATGATCTGTATCGCAAAAGCAATAGCACATAAAAATACCATGATATCCCCTGCCCCCAGGCGCAATGATTCTGTCATGCAGAGCAGATACATTCCCACTGCTGCCATGCCGGCTGCCGCCCAGACCACCGGTGCTACCTTTTTCTTCAAAAAAACGCCAAACATGGGCACAAAAATAATATACAGGGTCGTGATAAATCCCGCCTTGCCGACACTGGTATACTTGATACCGAACTGCTGCAGGGTGCTTGCAATGGTCAGGAAGATACCACACAGAAGCCCTGCCCTGACATTCAGTTTCCAGTCTAATTTTGCTGCCTTGTCTCCCGCGATCTTCCGACTGATCAGAATATACACCAGAATACCGGCAGCGCCGATCAGAGAACGGACGCCGTTAAACGTAAACGGATGCATGTAATCCATACCCTTGCTCTGGGAGACAAATGCCATGCCCCAGATAGTGGCTGTCAGCAGAAGGATCAGGCTGTTTCTCGTTGTTTTTGCTCTTGTATTTTCCATAGTTGTATTTATTTTCCGTTCCTTATATTTTACTCTTATCAGGACTGTTTTTTATATTTCTCAGCGATCTCCGCCACTACATCCCGCAGCATTTTTCCGCTGCAGTCTATGATGAGGTCCGCATATTTCTCATACAAAGGAACACGCTCATCATAAAGACTCGCCAGCGTCTGCCCCTCCTTGAGCACAACACCACGCCCCTTAAGATTACCAAGACGCCTGGAAAGAAGCTCCAGCGAGATCTTAAGATACACCACAACACCCTCAGACTTCAGATGCTGCATAGCCTCATCGCAGTAAACCACACTTCCACCGGTAGCGATCACTGTATTCTCCACCTGGATCGAAGCATTCACACGATTCTCGATCGCCTTGAAGCCCTCCGTACCCTCATCTGCAATAATCTTACTCAAAGTCCTCTTCTCCGCCTTCTGGATCAGAAGATCTGAGTCAATAAACTGGTACCCAAGTACCTTCGCAAGTACGACACCGATGCTGCTCTTCCCCGCACCAGGCATTCCTATCAGTGTAATATTATTCATACTGTATCCTTTCATTTTAGCATAACAGCTGCCAAACCTCAACAAACGTTACGGCTCCGCAGAACCTACCGTTTCTCTCTCCCTGCCTTCCCCGACGTCTTTAATTTCCCTGACATCCCTGGCTTTCCTGACATCTTCAACTTCCCTGACATCCCTGGCTTTCCTGACGTCTTCAACTTCCCTGACGTCCCTGGCTTTCCTGACGTCTTCAACTTCCCCGCCATCTCTGCCATCTCTGCTTCCCTGTCTGATTTCTTATCCAACTTCTTCTGCATCTGCTTCTTCTGCTGCTTCTTCTTTACGCTGTAGCCGAAGGTTCCCACCTTCCGGCCACCCGCCAGATACTCCCCATGGGAATAAACCAGAAGACCCGCATCATTGAGACGAAACCTGTTGTTTTTATCCATATAAGCTTCATCCGCATGGACCGCAAGCACATCCGCAAGAAACATGTCATGAGACCCCAGCTCCTTCACCTCACGCACCCTGCACTCGATCGAAACCGGAGCCTCCCCGATCATCGGTGCAGAAACAAACTGCGCTTTCTCTTTCGTAAGGTTCAGCTTTCGGAACTTGTCCACATCACGTCCCGAACGGACCCCGCAGAAATCCGTTGCAAACGCCAGCTTCTCCGTTGTCAGATTGATCACAAATTCACCCGTTTTCCGGATCATATCATAGGAATAACGGGAAGGTCGGACAGAAATATAAGCCATCGCCGGATTGGTACACACCGTACCCGTCCACGCAACCGTTATGATATTATCATGCCCCTCACCATCGGTAACACTCACCATTACAGCCGGCAGTGGATAGATCATGTTCCCCGGCTTCCATAACTGTTTCGCCATTTTCCGTCACCTCTTATGCATAATCGCTGTTCATCAGCTGAGCAGCCTCCATCATAGCCGGGATCAGCTGCTTCTTTCTGGAAACCACACCCGGCAGACTGAAGGTATCTCCATCCGGTTTCCGCTCAAAAGCGATCTCCGCCATCTGCTGGCTGCCCTCCCCGTAAAACAGAAGCTCTGTAGACTCCTCCAGGATATTCGTCAGCATAAAATAAACTCTCGTGATATCATGACGGCCACACTCACTCACCATAAACGGCATCAGCTTCTCCTTGATCTCCTTAAGCTCCTCGCTGTCCATGGAACTGATCTGACCCACACCAAAGGAAACATTACCCTCACCGATAAACTTCTTGTAATCCTGATAAAAAATCTCCTCCGGAGACTTATCCTTCAGATTACTTCCCGCAGAAAACATCTCTCGGGCAAACTCCTCGATCTTGATTCCCGCGATCAGTGCAAGAGCACTGGCAGCGATCTTATCCGTCTGCGTACAGGTCGGTGAACGGAACATCAATGTATCCGAAATAATAGCCGCACAGAGAAGCCCCGCGATCTTTTCCGGAATCTCCAGTCTCTGCTCTCCGTAGATCTCATAAAGGATCGTACCCGTACATCCCACCGGCTCATTACGAAAAGCAACCGGCGTCATAGTCTGCAAGGTACCCAGCTTATGATGATCGATGATCTCAAGGATCTCCGCCTTCTCAATATTATCAACAGCCTGATCCACCTCATTATGATCCACAAGAACCACTTTCTTTTTATGCATATCCAGAAAATTACGTCTGGAGATCGTACCGATACACTTACCATGCGGATTGATCACCGGAAACGCCCTGTGACGGTTTTTGATCATAACATCCTGGATATCATCCGTAAAATCCTCGGTATTAAACGTAACCATGTTATCCCGCTTCATAACAAAGCTGACCGGAATACTCTGGTTGATCAGACGCGCAATATTAAACGTATCATACGGAGACCGGATGATCACGATATTCTTCTCATGAGCAAGCTTTACAACCTTCTCGGAAACCACGATATTCAGACCCACGATGATACAGCTGACATTCTGGCTGATCGCCTGAAGATGATCCTCCTCACGGTCACCCATGATGATCATATCATTCTCCTCAACATAGCCCTCCAGCATCTTCGGGTTGGCAGTACCGACAAGCACACGCCCCTTCACAAAATATCCGTGTCCGTTACCTTCCACCACTTCACCGCCAACAGTCTCGGCAATTCTCTGATACTGCGTCCTCGCATTGGAAAGAAGATAACTGTCTGTAGTATCCATATAGGTCTTTGCGATATCACCAATCGTCACAAGCCCCTCCAGACACCCATCCTTATCCCGGATCGGAAGAGAAACGATCCCGTTCTCCTGCATCAGATCCCAGGTATTCTTCAGCGACATATTCTTATCCGCCTGCGGACTGGTCCGGATATCCATATCCTTGACCTGCGTACCGATATTCCCCAGATAAGCCGGCGGCTGTACGCCAAAACGGTTCAGCACATACCTGGTCTCCTCATTGATCTGCCCCGCTCTCTTCGGGATATATTTTTTATTCTGCGTAGTTCTGTTTTTAATATCCGCATAAGCAATAGCCGAACAGATGGAATCCGTATCCGGATTCTTATGTCCGATTACAAATATTCTCTCCGGTTTTTTCATACACATCCATCCTTTTTCATCCAAAATAATCATAATTTAATATTTGCAAACAAAGCACCCAGGGAAGTAGTAGCCTCTTCCCCCGACTCCGGAAGCTCAAAAGACTCCTCCTCAACCTCCTTAGCCATCAGATCCGATGCCTCTTTAATACTCAGGCTCAGCTTACCATCCTTGATCGCGATAACCTTCACCTTAACCTTATCCCCAACACTCAAAACCTCAGAAGGCTTCCGGATCCTCTTCTCACAGATCTGAGAAATATGCACCAGCCCGGAAACCCCGTTTCCAAGCTCCACAAAAGCACCATACGGCTGCAAACTCTCAACCGTACCCTCAGTCACAAAGCCAACCTGGATATTGGAAATCTTATTCCGTTTCTCCACCTCAGCCCTCTCACGAAGAATCTCCCTCGCCGAAAGCACCAGCCTCTTCTTCGCCTTATCAGCCTCGATCACCCGCACCTGGATCGGCTTATTCAGAAACACCTCAGTATCCTCAACAAACTCCAAAGCAAGCCTCGACGCCGGAATAAAACCACGGACACCCTCAACATAAGCAATGGCACCCCCGTTAACGATTCCCTTCACAACAACATCCAGCACCTCACCCGAATCCTGAAGCTCCTTCAGCCTGTCCCAGGCAAGCACATCCGCAGCATCCGCTCTGGAAAGAAGAATATTCCCCTGACCATCATCCCTGCGAAGAACCATCGCCTGAACCTCATCCCCCGGCTGAACAGCCTCTTTAATATTAAACCCCGGCACCCGGGAAAACTCCTCCACCGGAATAAAACCCTCAGCATAAAACTTAAGGTCAAGAACAACCCCCGACTCATCCACACTCACAACAGTCCCTGAGATAATATCCCCCTCATCGATCCTCTTAAAAGAAGCCTCCAGCTCCCTCTCAAAATCCTTCATAGACTCCGCCATATCCAGACCTCCCATTCAAACAAAAAACCAACCACCGCCGCCCCAAACCAGACGACAGCACTATAATCCTAATCATTATAGCATGCACACCCCACCCGCGCTATATTTTTTGCACTGGAAATTTCTTAACCCCTTTATTTCTCTCCAACGCACAGAACAGACTCAGATCAGCCCATTTATCACAACCTTGATGCTTTCTTTATTTCTCTCCAACGCACAGAACGGACTTAGTACGATTCCAGAATTTCTTTGTAGTGCATCCTTTTTATTTCTCTCCAACGCACAGGACGGACTGCCGGAGGGGCGGCTGCATGGTCGGGACCCGGTGCGTCGGAGTAAGCCGCTGGTCATACTTGGCGCCTGAGGCACCGGGCGGGAAGGTACTCTGCGGCCACAAGCCGCAGAGTAAGCCCCATCTGTCTGAGCCAGGTACGCATCAGCGTACATGGCGAGTTATGGGGCGCCCTGCACGGCAGAAGACTCAGACGCTTAGTATGACCCGGCGAAACGACCGCACCAGGCACGACCATGCAGCCGCCCCGCTGGCAGACTGTCCGTTCGTCCCTCCATTCGTCCCTCCCTCCCCCACACAAAAAAAGAGCCCCCAGGCCAAACACCCGGGAACTCTCCCAAAAACGCAAAACTCAAATATCCAATTATCATCAATCGTTATCAGTCATTACCAGTTGTCACCAACCATCACCCAACGCGCAACCGAAACTTCTGAATCTCCTTCTCACTGGAAACCCTCTCAATCTCAGCCCCAAGACTCCTGAGCTTCTCCTCAAAATTCTCATACCCACGCTGGATATAAACAATATCATCAACAACCGTAACACCCTCAGCAGCTAGCCCCGCAATAACAAGCGCAGCCCCCGCACGAAGATCCGGCGCACTCACACGCGCCCCAGTAAGCTTCCTCACACCATCAATAATAGCAGAGTTCCCCTCCACCTTAATATTGGCACCCATCCGGGAAAGCTCATCCGCATACTTAAACCGGTTCTCAAAAATACTCTCAGTAACAATACTCGTACCCTCAGCCAAAGCCAAAGTAACCGCGATCTGCGGCTGCATATCCGTAGGATAACCAGGATAAGGCAACGTCTTCACATGCGTACGATGAAGCACATGCGGCGCACGAACACGAACCGCATCATCAAACTCCTCAACCTCACACCCGATCTCCTCAAGCTTAGCAGTAGTAGCCTCAAGATGCTTAGGAATAACATTACGAACAGTAACATCACCACGAGTAGCCGCAGCAGCAAACATAAACGTACCAGCCTCGATCTGGTCCGGAATGATCGAATACTCCGTACGATGAAGCGTCTCAACACCACGGATACGGATCACATCCGTACCAGCACCCTTGATATTCGCCCCCATACTGTTCAGGAAATTCGCCACATCAACAACATGCGGCTCCCTCGCAGCATTCTCAATGATCGTACGACCAGTCGCCATAGAAGCAGCCATCATAATATTAATAGTAGCACCAACAGAAACCACATCCAGGAAAATATGGCTGCCATGCAGATTCTCCGCCTTGGCAACAATAGCACCATGACAGATATCAACATCCGCACCAAGAGCACGGAAACCCTTCAGATGCTGGTCGATCGGCCTGCTGCCGATATTACATCCACCCGGAAGCGGAACCTCCGCATGCTTATACTTACCAAGCAAAGCACCCAGAAGATAATAAGAAGCACGGATCTTCTTGATAAACTCATAATCCACGCTGAGATTGCCGATAGTAGAACCGTTGATCTTTACAGTAGACTTATCAATACGCTCAACCTGAGCCCCGATCTCGGAGATCGCCTCAAGCAGAACATTGATGTCCCTAACATCTGGCAGATTCTCGATCAATATAGTTTCATCAGTCATAATGGCTGCTGACAATATCGCAAGCGCCGCATTCTTCGCACCCGCAATATCCACTTCTCCAACCAGAGGATTGCCGCCTTTAATCACATACTGTTCCATAACACACCTCTATTATTTACTCCTCTATGAGCAGAAACTTTCTCTGAATTTACTGCAGGAACAAACGTTCCGCAATACCGTTTTTTAGGTCAGTTGTATATTATAACACATATTTCAGATTTGTAAACAATTTATGACGAAAACCTGTCACAACCCATGACCCGAAACACTCCAGCAAACCGTTTCCACAAGCCAACAGTTACGCCTTATCTCCCCTGTTCTTCAGTGCCTCAAGCACAATCTGGAGACTCCCCTCCAGATCCTTATCCTCTTCATCCACCACAATGCCTTCAGCCCGTTCATCAATGACCCCTAACAGAAGTTTGTATGTAATATCATAAAGAAATCTCGTAAGGATTTCTCTACCCTCCGAATAGTAAACGTGCTTGATAAAGCTCTTATTCTCCCTGACATAGTCAAAGATCTGCAAATATCCCTGCTGCCATGTCGCATAGCTTCTCTTCCCCGACAGACTCTGTGTATTATCTGTCAAAAATGTCCATTCCACCAGATCATAAATGTCTTTAAAATGATAATAAAACGTCTGGCGGTTGATGGCACTCGCCTCTACGATATCCACTACCGTAACCTTGTCTAAGGACTTCTCCTGCAAAATCTTTTTCAAGGTCTCCGACAATGTCCTCTTCGTTGTATGAGCCATGAAAATCCCCCTCTACCCAGTACATTTTTTCTCCCCTTTTCCCATAATATTTTTTACCATTTCCCTGCTTCTATTATAACTTATCACAATACATTTATACAAGAAAGAAGTGGGTGCACCCACTTCTTCATTAAGCCTGTTTTATTCTAAAAACTTCCATAATACTGTTTAAAATAAAACTCTTTAAATTTTATGCTGCTTTTTCCGTACTCCTGTGTACCCGTCTCCACAGAACTACCACAACTGCTCCGATGACAAACGGCAATACAAAAGTTGCAAAACGATAAAGCAGTGCAACGGAGCCTGCTGCTCCGGTTCCTACGATCTTTGCTAACAGCATTGTCAGTACGAACTCCGAAGAACCGATCCCTGCCGGTGCCGGAATAACTGCTGCTAACATCATTGCCAAAGAGGTGACTGCCAGTCCCTGTGACAGTGTCAGCTTTCCTGTCTCTGCTAATATCAAAAACGGGATTCCATACCAGAATGTAAACTTTAACAGATTTTTCAGGATACATCCTGCGATCAGTCCGCCACGTTTTAATAAAGTTGCTGCCGCATCCTCTAAGATAGCACACTGTTCTTCTAACTTCTTCACCTGCTCCGTCAGCTTTCCGCTCCGGTTTAACTTGCGTACGATCCAGAGAAGTACCTCATGGAATTTCTTAGAACAGGCAAATAGCAGAAGTACTGCTGCGATGACAAAGGTGACACCAAAACCAATTAAAAGCGTCATATCATATTGACTGTAATACTTTTGCATATAGCCCCAGTTGAGGATAAAGAAGATTCCCGCAAACAGTGCAATGCTGACCTTGTGCAGCATATACTCAATGGTATAGAGTCCTGTACCTTTTGAATATGGAACGCCTCTCTCATTGAAGTAATAGATTGCTGCTACGCCCGCTCCGCTTCCAAGGGTTGCCACCCGGTAAAAGGCTGCATAAAATGCACATTCTACACCCTGCCAGTATTTAAAATCAGGATTGTACACTTTTGCCAGCGAATAACTGATCCAGCCTTCCACCAGTTCATACATCACAGAAGCAATGCAAATGCCGGCAATGACAAGAAACGACGTCTCTTTCAACTGCGTTAAAATATCTCCTGCCGAATCCTTAAATGTATAGATAATAATCAGGATTAAGATCAGAACAAATAAAATCTTTCCTATGGTCTTTGCATGCTTCTTAATGACTCTCACCCCTTATTTCTTTTTAAAGTTTGTATAACCACGCTGTCTGTATGGATGTGCAGCCCACAAACGGTCTGCTGTTCCTTTCCACTCTTCTGCATAGTGCTCACATTTTCCGCAAAGATGCTCTACCGTCTCCGGCTGCTGCATATCTGTGGATTTTGCTCCGGTCTCATGTACCATACGCTGTAAAATCTCAGGATTTTCAAGCATCGGACATGGTCTTAACATGTTATCGTTAAATGGCTGGTTATCTCTGTATGCCATGAATAACGGCTGTTTCAAACACTCTAATAATGATTTTTCACGGATGTTTGCTCCTGAATAATGAATGAATACGCAAGGCTCCACATCACCCTTTGGATTGATATGGCAGTAGTTTCTTCCTCCTGCAATACATCCTCCAACGAACTCTCCATCGTTCTGGAAGTCCATAACGTAGATTTCTTTTCCGCCTTCTCTTCCACGAACCTCACGGATTCTATGGTAGATATATTCACGTTGCTCTTTTGTCGGCATCAGCTCCGGTGAAGCATCCATACCAACCGGCATCAGATGGAAATACCATGCGAAACGGCTTCCGTGCTCGATCAGAAGATCAAAGAATTCATCGGATGTTACTGCATCCATGTTCTTGCGTGTATAACATACGGAGTTACCGAACAGTAATCCGTTCTCATGTAACAGATCCATTGCATGAAGTACCTTTGCATAGACTCCGTCACCACGTCTGAAGTCATTGGTGTCCTCGAATCCCTCTAAACTGATAGATAAGGAAAGGTTGCCGACTCTCTTCATTTCATCACAGAATGCCTGGTCTACTAAAGTTCCGTTTGTGTAACAGTGGAATGCCACATCATTATGTTTTTCACAGAGCTTAATAACATCTGCTTTACGAACCAGCGGCTCTCCACCGGTCATCATGTAGAAGTAAATACCCAGTTCTTTTCCCTGAGTTACAATGCTGTCAAGCTCTTCAAATGTCAGGTTTAATTTATGTCCGTACTCTGCTGCCCAGCATCCTGTACAGTGTAAGTTGCAGGCACTGGTTGGGTCCATTAAGATCAGCCATGGAATGTTGCAGTCATGTACTTCTCTCATCTTACGAATGGTTTTTGTGCCATAGAAGGCTGCCTGATATCCAAGATTTAATGCTGTCATCTTAGCAACGTGTGGATCTGTCTCATCTAACAGACGGTTTAC
>OHZS01000729.1_pt1 | contig 11515 bp, 7 predicted proteins | sample 1580521 | NCBI WGS metagenome assembly OHZS01 (sample SAMEA3882503, study PRJEB24775) | human gut metagenome | biome: human-associated habitat; feature: intestine environment; material: feces | place: Netherlands | collected 2009/2010
CCGCCAGGTAGCTACGCTCGGCCTCGGGGATGCCTAGGCGCTCAAAGGTGTTCTTGATGTCGTCGGGCACCGACTCCCAGTCGTGCTTTTGGTCGGTGTTGGGCTTGACATAGGTGACGATGTTATCCATGTCCAGGCCCTCGATGGAGGGGCCCCACGTCGGGTCGGGAAAACGATTAAAGATCTCGAGGGACTTTAAGCGCAGGTCGAGCATCCACTGCGGCTCGTCCTTCTTGGCGCTGATCTCGCGCACGATGTCGGGCGTGATGCCGGCGTCGAGGCGCTCAAATCCCTCCTCGCCATAGGTGAAGTCGTAGAGGCTGCGGTCGATGTCCGCGACCTCGGTGCGGTTCTTGGTCATTGCGTCGCCCCTTTACGCCTGCTGCTCGGCAGCGGCGGCCTCGGCCTGGGCGCGCTGCTCGGCGGCCTCGCGCTCGAAGGTCTCAAAGCCGTTCTTGTCGATCCAGGGGATCAGCGAGGCGTCGTCCTCGCGCACGATGTGGCCCTTGACCATAACGTGGACGCGGTCGACATCCAGGTGCTCCAGGATGCGCGTGTTGTGCGTGATGATGAGCATGGAGCCGTCGCAGCTCTTGCGGTAGGCGTCCATGCCATGACTGACGGTGGAAAGGGCGTCGACGTCCAGGCCGGAGTCAGTCTCGTCCAGGATGGCGAGCTTGGGCTGCAGCAGCAGAAGCTGGAGCATTTCGACCTTCTTTTTCTCGCCGCCCGAGAAGCCCACGCCCAGCTCGCGGTTGAGGTAGGCGGTATCCATGTTGAGCTCGGCCGCGAGCTCCTTGACGCGACGGCGGAACTCCTTGCCCTTCATCTCCAGGCCGGGGCGGCCGGCGATGCTGGCGCGCAAAAAGCTCGACAGTGGCACGCCCGGAATCTCGACCGGGGCCTGGAAGCTCAGGAACAGGCCGGCGCGCGAACGCTTGTCGGTGGTGAGCTCGGTGATGTCCTGGCCGTCAAAGACGATGCGGCCGTCGTTGACCGTGTAGACGGGGTCGCCCATGACCAGGTGGCCGAGGGTGGACTTGCCGGCGCCGTTGGGTCCCATCAGCACGTGGGTCTCGCCGGCGGCGACGTTGAGGTTGACGTTGTGGAGGATGGTCTTCTCGTCCACGGAGGCGGTCAGACCTTCGATGGAAAGCAGCGGATTTGCGCTCATGCTGTCCCTCTCTGTATATGGTGTACTCATAGGTGTACTAAACCCTAGGAATCTTCTCGGAATAAAGTTACTATGGGTTCGGCGTTAGTCAAGGGAAAACCCGACTAATCCACTCGACTTTTTAGATGTGGGACATAATAATCAGGTTTGTTTGCCCCGCGTGCATAAGATTTGGGACAAACAAGCCTGGTATTTTGTCCCGGTTACGACGAGAGGGTAGGTATGCTCATTTCTTCTAAGGGCCGCTATGCCCTCCGTCTGATGATCTATATCGCAGCGCTTGGTGACGTCGAGGGCAAAATCGCCCTGCGCGAGGTCGCCGACCGCGAGCATATCTCGCAAAAGTATTTGGAGCAGCTGGTCCGTCCGCTCATGAAGGCGGGCCTGCTTAAGAGCGTGCGCGGCAAGGGCGGCGGCTACATGATGGCCAAGGACCCCGCTGAGGTGCGTGCCGGCGACATCCTGCGTGCCGTTGAAGGCAGCACGGCTCCGGTGGCGTGCGATGGCATCGACAACAGCTGCACTCGCAGCGATCTTTGCTCGACCGTCAAGTTCTGGCGTGGTCTGGACGACGTGATCGAAAAGTACGTCGACGGCGTGACGTTGGCCGACCTAGCCGCCGTCCCCGAGATCAACTTTGACATTAAGCTGTAGGTTGAGCGCAATTCCTTAAGATTTCGCGGAGGGTTGTTGCCGTTTACCGAGTGGTTGTTGTGCAACAACGGGCGAGCTGCAATACTTAATTCTATCTTTGCAAACTGCACTTTAACTACACCAATGCAGGGAGGATCTTATGCAGCCCAAGCATTCTGCTATTGTCGCGGGCCTGACGCTGGCGCTTTCGTTTGGCGCCGTTTCCGCGCCGGCACCCGCCGCTGCCGAGGAGCCCACGCCGGGCGTTGCCTCGGATGCCACCGATATCGATAAGGGTCTCTACACCCAGCAGTCCTTCTCGGGCGTGCTGAGGTCGGTCCAGGGTGTCTCGTTTGTCAACGTGACTCCCGAGATGAAGTACTTTACCAAGTACGAGAGCCATGGCAACTACAACCAGGGCTTTTCGTACGGTGACGGCTATAACGCGCTGGGTTATTACCAGTTCGACCGTCGTTGGTCGTTCATTCCGTTTATGAAGCAGGCCTACAACTACAACCCCGAAAAATACAGCATGCTCAAGGATGCGATTGATCGCGGCAGCGAGATTTCCAACGCGAACAATCCCATGTCCGAGAACGGTCAGCTCACCGAGCTGGGCCGTATCGCGCAGGAGGCTTTCCAGGTTGCTTACAACACCGATCCTGTTGAATTCTCTGCACTTCAAGATGCCTATGCGTACAACTCGTACTATGCAGTGACCGAGGCGTGGCTCAAGAGCGGCCTGGGCATTGATATCTCCGGCCGCGCCGACTGTGTTAAGGGCATGGTGTGGAGCATCACCAACATGTGCGGCACCGGTGGCTGCAGGGACTTTTTCCGCTGGGCGAATCTTTCCAACGATATGTCCGACCGCGAGTTTGTGACGGCGCTTTCCAATAGCGTGGTCAACAATGTCGCCACCAAGTATTCGAGCCAGCCCCAGTATCATGAGGGCTGGAAGAATCGTTATAAGAATGAGCTGAAGGACTGCTTGGTTTATATCGCCGAGGACGAGGCCGCTGCCGCTGCGACGCCCGTGCAGCCCGAGCCTGCGCCGGCGCCCTCGCCGACACCTGATTCGAATGACGACTCGAGTGACGATGCCAACGATGACAGGATGGATGCGCCCTCGACCGATGCTGACGGTAATGGCTCTGCTGGTGGCACTACCAACGACGGCTCTACCTCGAACGGCTCCGATTCGAACGGCTCTGCTGCGGGCGATTCGTCTTCAAGCTCTGCCGGCAATACGGACAGCGCCGCCTCTGGTTCGACCGACGCAGGTTCCTCTGACTCTTCCACCGGCTCGAGCGATTCGTCCGTTGACACCGGCTCTAACAACGGCTCCGGCTCTGACGCAACCCCTGATTCCGATGCTTCCAAGGACGACTCGAATAAGGCGCCGGACGCCCCCGTTGCTTCGCCGGACAAGAAGCCTTCTTTCTCCGTGCAGCTTGGTTCTACGTTGGGCTCTTCGCTGATGGCTGGCGTCAATAACGGCTCGGCCCAGAACAAGGACAACTCTGATCAGGTTTCCACGGAAAAGACCGAGGCCGCAAAGGGCGACTCTAAGGACAAGGCTTCCGAGAAGACCGAATCCGATAAGGGTTCTAGCTCTGAGGAGAAGGACGACAAGTCCGCTCAGAAGAAGGACGATGGTAAGAAGTCTGAATCTGAGGATAAGGACGAGAATACGGGCAAGACCGAGGACGGAAAGCAGCAGGGCGAGGACGGCGGCAAGGGCAACACCGACAACCAGAACCAGGAGCAAAATGACTCCAAAACGGTGACCACCACGACGACTACAACGACCAAGTCCTCGGGCGGCAACATGCCCAAGACGGGCGATCTGATTGTGATGGCGAGCCTTGCCAGCGCGAGCTTGGCCACACTGGGCGCTACGTCTATCGTAAGTGGTAAGCATAAGCTCGATCAGCAGAAGAAAGCTTCTGGGGAGGACGGCTCGGAGGAGTAGCCTCTCGGTTACTAGATAACTAAAGAGTTAGGACGGGGTCCGGTGCGAATGCATCGGGCCCCATTTTGTTGCACAACGATTTGTTATGCCCCCTCAAGGCCTTTGTTCCTACCGTTGCCCGATATGATCGCGCGGCGACATCGGTACGCGCGAGGCGGTCATTACAATTGGCATCGTGTTGCGATTTAGGGGGAACGTTTTGGTGTCTGAACAGGTAAATAATGGTTGTGCTGCCGACTTTGGCGTGCGTTTGATCGGCTGTGCCGACGATGCGGCTTTACCCATTGGCATGCATGACTATGCGGAGGCTCTTGGTTGCTGCACGCTGGTCGACAAGACCATGTTTATTGCAGATGTGTTGGACTGCGACGCGTCCGTTGTGGTGTGCTGTCGACCCGAGGGTTTTGGCAAGAGCATGAACTTGTCGATGCTCAGGGCTTTTCTGGAGCGTCCAGCGGTCGGTCGCGCTGGTCAGCGTTTGTTTGCCGATGCTCAGATTTGGGATGCAGACGGCGGGCGCTATCGGGATGAGTACGCTTGCTATCCGGTGATATCGCTGGACTTTTCTGGCGCTGCGAGGCGTGGCCCCGCTGTTGCCGGCGTCGTGCGCGATGCCCTTTCGGGCGAGTGCGCTCGCTTGTTGGCGCTCTTGGAGGCTCCGGATTTAGCTCGAGATAAGGTGCGTCACATCGAACGCGTCGCGCGTGACGTGGCGAGCGCGGACGAGGTTGACTCGGTGCTCGGTGTGCTCATAGAGCTGCTGGAGATTGCCTGTGATGAGCAGGTTGTATTGCTCGTTGATGGGTACGATGCGGCGTGGTCTCGCCGTGCGAGCGCGAGGGACGCTTCTGACGCCGATCCGGCAGAACTACTTGACCGTGTGCTGTTTGACGCCATTGCTGCCGCGGGTCATTCGCTACGCTTTGCTTGTCTGATGGGGGAGCGTCCCAGTCCTGCCGAAGCGGCGCTTTCTTCGCGCAGTTGCTCGTATTGTCTGACGACGCCGCTTTCGACCTGGTGTGACCGTTGGTTCGGCTTTTCGGATGCCGAGGTCCAGGCTCTGTTGAATCATGCTGGGCGTGAGGAATATCTTGATGATGCGCGTGAATGGCTCGAGGGATATCGGTTTGGTAGGGCCTATTGCTCGAGTCCAGCGCGTGTGATCGGTTTTCTGGATCGAGGCTGCACGGCGCCTGTGCGCGCCGATCTGTATGGGTATGCGGATTGCCTGAGTAGGGTAGTTGCCGGGTGGAATCTCGACCGCCTTTCGGTCTTGTTTGATTTGCTCGAGGCCCATAGGTGTGCTGAGGTCCCGCTTTGTTTGGGCGCTGCAGAGCCAGATGTCTCGCCTGACGATGGCATGTGGACAGCGCTGTATCTGTCCGGTTTTCTCACGACGGATATGACTGAGGAGCCAGAGCATGGCGATCGGCTCCGTGCTTTGCGATTGCCCAATAAAGAGCTTCGCCAAGCCTTGCGTCTAGTGATTGTTGAGTGGTTTGAGTGCGCTGCCGAAGACATTCGAGACGTCGATGCGTTTCGCGACGGGCTGTGCCGTGGGAACGAGGATACCGTGAGGCGGGCGCTAAGCCGCATCCTGGGGGATGCGGGAATCGGTGAGACCGACCCAGATAAGCCGCTGCCATATCATCTGTTCTTGCAGGGGCTCTGCTTTGGCTTGCCGGGCTATGCCAATCCTGCTTCGAGGCGAAAGTGTGGCGCGGGTCGCTGGGACATCCAGGTTTTTCCTACGGGCGCTGTGTTCGACGTAGCTGACACGATCGGCATGCTGGACGAGCGCCCGCTTATAACGATCAATATGATGTATGACCCCGATGTGGATGCGCTGGGGTTGGAATTGCTGGCCGTGCAGTCGCTACTCGACATAGAGCGCGATGGCATCGACGAAATTCGTGTGCCGCGCCCCGGCGTGGGTCGCATGCGCTGGGGGTTCGGTTTTGATGGGCAGCATGTGGCTACGGTGTGCCAGCGGCTTTAAGCGCCGAGGTGTTTCCGGCTTCCGTTACTCGGTGTCCTTCATGGGCGGCATGGGCTTCCAGTCGGGGTCCTTGATGATCTTGCGGGCGTCCTTCATGCCGCGGCGCAGCGCCGGAATGCCGGTCTTAAAGCACTTATCGACCGCAGCCAGGCGAATGAATTCCTTGCAGAAGGTCGCGGCATTGCCCAGGCGGAACAGCATGGGGTGGTAGTCACCGTAGATCTGCATATAGCGAGCGAGGAAGCCTCGGTTGCGCATGATGTAGTAGCGGTTGGTGTCGCTCGTAGAGTTGAGCTGGCGTTTGCCGGCGATATCCCAGTTAGAGACGGCGCGGGCGCGCTTGAGAACCACGTCGGCAACAACGACGGCGGGGAAGTGTTGGCTGGCTACGTAGCCGTAGCAGGCATCGTCGCCGTAGATAAAGAATCGCGCATCGGGCAGGCCGATCTTATCGACCACGCGGCGCGAGAACATGCCGCCCTCAAAGCATAGCTGGTTCATGGCGCGGTAGCCCTCGGGTCCCAGGTCCCACTTGGCGACAGGGTTGGGAATGCCGAGTGAAAGGATGAGTTGGTATTGCCAAAAGAAGGCGCCGCCGTCAAAGTCCAGGCGCGAACCCTGGATGACATCGTAGCGATCGGTCCACTTGGCAAGACGCTCGATGCCTTCGGGGATGACGAGCACGTCGTCGTCCATCACCCAGAACCACTGAGCGCCCAGGTCGTAGGCGCACTTGGTGCCGGCGGAGAAGCCACCTGCGCCGCCGCCGTTTTTGAGCTGCGGCGCGTAGATAACGCGGTTGGTGCCACCCTTTGCATCGGGCTGGTTGGTGTCGATGCCCCACAGGGTGGCGAGGCGCTCGTTGAATGCGGCGCACATGGCCTTGGTCTCGCGCGAATTCTCGTTATCGACAATCACGATGCGCCAGGGCGCGGCAGTGAGCTTGGTCATAGAGTCGAACAAGTTGGCCAGGAGTTCCTGGCGCTTATAGGTGACGACAACGATGGCGAGTTTGTCGATGGGAGCGGGGAGGGTTGAAGGCATGGGGCAATATATCCTTTCACGCGCGGCGGGCGAGTGCTGCGCGGAAGCTATCGAATACGTCCTTGGGACTGTCCTATTGTAAAGGCTCGGCGCACCTTGGCGGCAAGCTTTGAATAAAACGCAGGAACCTGCCACGGCTGTAGCGGCTTTAGCGTCTGACGGCAGCGTCTCTATTGCCGCTTGGGCTTGCGAGCGATAAGGCTTCTAGCTGCGTCGATGATGAGGAGCGCTAAGGCAAAGACGATGCTAATGACGGTACCCGTGACGATACATATAGCTGCCGGGCTGTTTTGGCTGACCAGTATGTTTGCGAGCAACGTATTGAAGACGGGACGCCACAGGCTACTGGTGAGCGACTGCGTCACATAGAAACCGAGCGTGGCGGTCGATAAGGTGACGATGACACCTGCAGTCCGCGGATTGCCTGAGGCACTGCGTCGGGTTGCCGCAAAGAGCAAGGAGGCGGCAGCGAGGGCAAACGAGATCAGCGAGGTTGATTTGTAGGAGAGGACTGCCATCGCCGTGAGGTTGTCGGTGAAGGAGAGTGCTCCTTCCAGGATGATGGTGAGTACCAAAACCGTTACGAGCGAGCGCATGCCCAAGGCGCCCGCCCTGTTCGAATCCATGACATCGGTAACGTCGCGGAGCAGCCCACCGATCAAAAACGCGATAACGTACGTGACGGCGCTCATGAGCTTTTGGAGCCAAGAAAACTCACCGCCGTTTGTCGCGCTCATGGCGGCTAAATACCCGTTAACAACAAATGCGAGGATGCCAACGGCGATGACCGTCGTCGTGTAGCTCTTCTGGGAGAGTCGGATCTTGGCCAGTCCAAACCATGGCGCCATGAAGACCGTGGCGGCATAGACCCAGATAAACTCAAGGCCTAGTGTGTACCAGTAGTGCGTATTGAGGGTAACATCGGGAATGGGGGAGACGACCGTGGACCACGTCAGCGCCACGAGGCAATAAAACGCGGTGGGCATAACAACCTTGCCCATCCGCTGCGCCATCCGCTGCATTTGTGACTTCCACGCTGCTCCACCGTCCCAAGCACGCGCGGCCGAAGCGATGAGAAAATAGCCCGAGGTCATAAAGAAGACCTCGTTGGCCCAGCAGCCCAGCAAGTTGATAAAGCCGAGTGCGCCGGAGTAGGGGAAGGCGGCGAGCGGCGTGTATTCCTGCAAGCCGACGCAGGTCCCCTGGAAGGTCCACTGAAACGTGTGGAATACCGCGATGCCGGCGACCGCGATCAAGCGCAAGGCTTCGATGGGTATGTTGCGTGCGGCTTTGGGCTGCATGACGTCCTTTCTTATCGGTTTGCCTCTGCGAGCTCCATAGATTATATAAACGCCCGCTGGCGCGCTGACCCTTTGATACCATGAAACGACAGGTATTTCCTAAGGAGCACATTTGTCTACTAACGCCTCTGGCAGCCCTGTTCTGTCGCTGCTTATTCCCATTTACAATGTTCAGCGCTACCTGCGCGAGTGCCTCGATTCCGCCCTGGCGCAGACGCTCAAGGACATCGAGATCATCTGCATTAACGACGGGTCGACCGACAACTCGCCCGCGATTATCCGCGAGTATATGGATCGCGATGGGCGCGTCAAGATGATCGACAAGGCCAACAGCGGCTACGGCGACTCGATGAACCATGGCCTGGAGATGGCGCGTGGCAAGTACGTCGGCATCTTAGAGTCCGATGACTTTATAGCGCCCGACGCACTCGAAAATCTTGTCTCGGCCGCCGATAGCAATAATGCCGACTTTGCGAAGGCGAACTTTGATTTCTACTGGTCTAAGCCCGAGGAGCGCCGTTCGCTGCACGAGATGTTTAGACCTCGGGATTGCGGTAAGCCGGTGCACCCGAGCGATACGACGCAGTTCTTTAAGCAAAAGCCGTCGATTTGGTCGGCCGTGTACCGTCGCGATTTTCTTGAGCGCAACGGCATTAAGTTCCTGCCGACTCCGGGGGCATCCTTTCAGGACACGTCATTTGCCTTTAAGGTGATCGCGTGCGCCGATAAGGCTGTTTACCTGCATGATGCCGTGTTGTCGTATCGCCAGGACAACGAGAATTCCTCGGTCAATTCTTCGGCTAAGGTGTTTTGCGTCAATACCGAGTATGCCGAGATTGAGCGTTGGATTCGAGAGGATTATGCCCGCGACCACGCAAGCGTCGATGTCGCGCGCATGCTCAAGTTCAATCAGCTCATTAAGTACGATTCGTACATGTGGAACTACGTGCGCCTGGCGCCTAAGTTCTATAAGGAGTTCCTGGTGCAGATGGCCAAGGAATTTCAGGCGGCCTTGGACGCCGGGGACTTTTCGCTTGACGACCTCAAGCCGTGGAAGCGCGCAAATCTCGCTGCCATCCTCAAAGATCCTGAGGGCTGGGTTGACGAGCACCCGAGTTTTGCGACGGATGGTGCCTTGGGGCGTGCTAAGTATTACGCCTCGGTTGGAGGCCCAGGCGTGGTTGCTGCCTTCCTCATCGAATCGCTGAGGGGGTAGGTCGGCATGGGAGAGGCCTCGTGTCCTAAAGCTACCATTGTCGTCCCCGTTTACAACTCTGCGCGCTCCATTCAGCGATGTCTCGATTCGCTGTTGGCCCAGTCCGAGCGCTCGATTCAGGTTGTCTGCGTCAACGACGGTTCGACTGATGATTCGTTGAACGTGTTGCGCCAGATCGCGCAGGCCGACGATCACGTACTGGTGATTGACCAGGAAAACGCGGGCGTCTCGTTCGCCCGAAATGCCGGAATCGATGCCGCCAAGGGCGAGGTGGTTTTCTTTGTAGACGCCGACGATTACATCGACGCCCAGACGGTCGAGCGCGTGCTGCATGCCATGGAGTCTTCAGATGCCGAGGTCGCCGTTTTTGGCGGCGTCTGTGAACCTGCCGATGCTGCCCCCAAACGCGTCCAGCAACTCATGAGCCCCAAAGCTGGTACCTTCGGCGCCCGTGATCCCCAACTACTGTTCCATTCGAATGCGCAGCCCTATGCCTGCCGTGCGGCTTTTTCGCGCGAGCTGCTCAATCGCGAAGGCATTCGCTTCGCCCCCGGTTTGGCTTTGGGCGAGGACGTCGTCTTCCAATTTGCGGCTTATGCGCTTGCCCGCAAGACCGTCGTCATGCCGGACAAGTTCTACCACTACGTGATGGAGAGTGAATCGGCGACGCACGAGTTCAACAGTGCCGAGGCTCGCGCCAAAAAGCTTGACGCCCACATGAGGATGCTCGAGGAGGTCTTGGAGGACTGGGCGGCCTACGGTCTTTTAGACCTGTGCCCCGGCGAGCTGATAACTTGGTTTTTGGACCTAACTGTGTTCGACCTGGCGCGCTTGGATGCCGATGACTTCCATCGCGTGGCGGCTCGCGTCAACATGGACCTCGCGACGTTTTTGGGAACGGACTGGGCAGATATGCCTGCTAAGGGCGCCGTTCGCCGTGTTGCCCACAAGCTCGTTGCGGCGACCTCGGGCGTTTCGATGGCAGACGCCACGCTGTTCTATCTTTCGACTCGCGGTCTCAAAGCCTGCCTGGAGCGCTTTATCTAATTCCAAGCGCTGCCGCTCGCCGCAACTCGGCTGTTAAAATAACCCTGTTACACGCTACTCAACAGGAGGTTCTCTTGCAGAACTCTGATACCCCTAAAGTTTCGCTGCTTGTCCCCATTTGCAATGTCGAACGCTACCTGTGCGAGTGCCTCGATTCCGCCGTGGCGCAGACGCTTAAGGACATCGAGATCATCTGTATCAATGACGGTTCCACCGATAGCTCGCCGGATATCATCCGCGAGTACATGGAGCGCGACCCCCGTGTGAAGATGATCGACAAGGCCAACAGCGGCTACGGTGACTCGATGAACCGCGGCCTGGAGATGGCGCGCGGCGAGTACGTGGGCATCCTTGAGTCCGACGACTTTATGTTTGAGGATTCGCTCCAAAAGCTGGTTGCCAAGGCCGATGCTGAGCATGCCGATGTGGTAAAGGGCGACTTTTACCTGTATTGGTCCGCGCCCAGTGAGCGCCGTGAGCTGTTTGGGATTATCGATGAGCATATGACGGGCGCCGCGTATCGCCCCGTCGATCGCCCTGGCATCTTCTACCGCAAACCTTCCATTTGGTCTGCCATCTATCGGCGCGAGTTCCTCAACGACAATCAGATTCGGTTCCTTCCCACGCCGGGCGCCTCGTATCAGGACGCAGGCTTTAACTTTAAGGTCTGGGCGTGCGCCGAGCGTGCCGCGTTTATTGCGGACCCCATCCTGTGCTATCGCCAGGACAATGAGAAGAGCTCTGTTAATTCGCCCAACAAGGTGTTTTGCGTGTGCGACGAATATGCCGAGATGCAACGTTTTTTGGATGAACGTCCCGAGCTCAAGGTTCAGCTCCAGGGCATTTTAATGCGCATGAAGGTCGATACGTATCGCTGGAATGACGAGCGTCTGGTCGATGAGCTGCGCGAGCAGTTTTGGGAGAAGGCTTCGCCCGAGCTCAAGGCCGATTGGGATGCCGGTCGCTTTGATCTGTCGCTGTTCGATCCGCGCGGCGAGACCGACTTGCGCCTGATGGTCAAGTCGCCCCGTGCTTATATCGATTCGCGCTTTGACTTTAAGAAGCCCGGCAAGCTCAATACGTTTAAGCACTACTTTAAGATTGGCGGCCTGCCGCTGGTCTGGCG
>OHZS01000732.1_pt1 | contig 11456 bp, 9 predicted proteins | sample 1580521 | NCBI WGS metagenome assembly OHZS01 (sample SAMEA3882503, study PRJEB24775) | human gut metagenome | biome: human-associated habitat; feature: intestine environment; material: feces | place: Netherlands | collected 2009/2010
CATATATTCTGCCGCTTCTCTTGTTTTCGGATCCGTCCAGTCTGTATAATCTCCTCCGAAAAAATCGACATACTCGCTGATACTATTATATATGTAAGAAATCTCCCATGCATCCCCATATGCATATTTTCCCGTATTCTGAAGCTTTTTTTGAAGGATCTCAAGATCACTGAGACAGGAGAGTCTGTCCAGACCAGCCTGATCCAGCAATTCCTGGTTCACCCAGAATGCCATGATATCCATCCTGAACGGTACCGAAAAAATATGTCCGTCTGACATGCATATTTCTTTCAGGTATTCCTGCAGAAAATTCGCCGCTGTCTCCTCTGTCATAACCGTATCTTCCAACGGAAGAAGAAATCCCTTATGTTTAAATTCGGATATCATCTCATCATTTACTGTGATCAGATCAACAGAATCATCTCCTGATGTCAGAAGAGTTGCTATTTTGGCCTGGCGATTGTCCGCATTGGCCGGACATTTTTCAATATGGATCTTTATTCCAAGATCTTTTTCCGCCTGGCTGATAAAAGAATCAAAGCCTTCTGTGCCTGCATCCACATGAAGGATCGTCAGTTCCTGTCTGTTCTCCGGCACAATATCAGATGCAGCCTCCTTCTTCTGGACTCCACATCCTGTCACTGCCAGAGCCAGGGCAAATACCCCGCAAAATACCTGTTTTTTCAATCTCTACCACCCTTTTTATCTGGGCCATCTATCCTCTTTTGACATCAACGGCTGGAACGGTGCATGAGGAAGTGTCTGATACCAGTACGCTACACTTGCCACATCATCCTGTCGTTCAAACAGGCCACGGTATCCGACGCCTATCTGCTGAATCGTAACGCGAAGATCCTCTTCAAAGCAGATTGGATCCTGTAAATGCCATCTGTAAAAGCCTCTCATTGGCGGGCAGTCATCATTATGATAAAAATTGTGGATCAGCTCGTCATGGGCAGAATAATACGGATATCCCAGATACGGCGTGTTATAATTCTGTTCCACGGTTTTTCCATCCACCTGTTTGGCAAAGCTCCAGGAACCACCAAAGTAATCTTCCGTTCCTGTTCCACAGATGGTCGGATACTCCTCATCTCCGTCAATATAAAACTTCATTTCTCCCTCGCCCCACCAGTAACGTTCCAGTGTGGTAAGTGCCATGTAGGTTCCTATATAATGGCCTTTTCCTTTTACTCCATCCAAAATTGTATAATCTTTTGTTTTTTCTGTCAACCGTTCCCTTCTCCACTGCGCATGGAAATAAGCAATATCGTCCGGAAGCTCATCATAGAGACAGTAATCTACCTGATAAAAGAAAGCCGGGATTTTATTTGCATGCTGGTTTTCCAGTGTGATCTTTGCTTTCTTCTTAAACGGCATCGGGAAATAGCAGTTAAAGCCCCTGTTTGGAACAACAGCCACCGGAACAGAATTTACAAAACATTCCCTTCCGAATCCGCAGCAGAAGAAATCACCCAGAGGACTTTCCACGGAAGGAGTTTCCTCGTCATCCCAGTACATACGGATTACAAGATCTCTCAGTACAAAGCAATCTGCCTCTGTAGTCTTGTTATCAACGGTGATCCAGATATGATTGATCTGTCCCGGTCCTTCCATTTCTGCCAGAGTTACCACAGTTCCCGGCTCAATATCCCTGAGACACGGGCTTCCTTTTCTGGACGGTCCCAGATGACTTGCAGCCATACCGCCTCTGCCTTTTTCTCCATGAGGATTTTCTGCGTTGATCGCACGGCTTTTTCCATGCTTTGCAAGTGCGATCCCTCCCAGTCCGCCTGTAAATGCCTGATACATATCTGTTTTCTCCTCTCTTTTGGAAATTAAAAATATTATATTTACGCTTTTACTCCACCTGCCATGATACCATCCATGATCTGTTTCTCAAAAACAGCTACAAAGATAATGATCGGAAGAAGGATGATCCATCCCATGGCGCTGACCAGATCCCACGGAACTCCATACATGTTGTCACGTAACGGAAGCTGTACGATGGAAACAGAAAGTACCTGAATACCATTTGAATAAAACAACGGTGTGAAAAAGTTATTCAGACAGGTAATAAAGTTGATAATGCAAACCGTAGCGATTGCCGGCTTCATCAGCGGCAGAACGATCGTAAACAGTCTCTGTGAAAAAGATGCGCCGTCAATAGCAGCTGCCTCCTCCAGTGAGATCGGGATCTCACCGACAAAGTTTCTGAGGATCAGAACCGTAAACGGTATAACGGTACTGATATAAAGAAGGATAAGTCCCGGATATGTATCATACAGCTTTACCTTCTGCATAAACTCATACAGCGGGCGGGCTGTGACAACCTCAGGGATCAGCATGGTAGCCAGAACAAACGCAAATGCAACAGAAACTCCCTTTGAGTTAAATCTTGAGAAGCCATAGGCAGCCATTGCACACAGCACGGTACTGATCACAAGTGTAATGCCTACGATCAGAACTGTATTTCCGATCTTTGAAAGCAGTCCTACATTCTGTATCAGAAATTTATAGCTTTCCAGTGTGGGATGATCCGGAAGATAATCGATCGGTGTTTTAAACAGTTCTCCTGACGGTGTGATCGAAGAAATAAAGATCCAGTAAACCGGGAACAGGATCAGAAAAGCCACAACTGCAAACAGAACCCATCTTCCAACGGCTACCACTCCATGATAAACATTATATTTTCCTGTATTCTTCACGATAATTCCCCCTAACTGTCAAACTTATTCATAACACGTATATTCAGCCAGCTGAAGATCGCCATTACAACAAACAGCAGCATAGCCAGCGCCGAAGCATATCCTACGTTTAGATTTGTAAATGCTTCTGTTGTGATTCTGTATGCGATCAGCGCAGTATCCTCTCCAGGGCCTCCAGATGTCATGGAATAAACCAGATCGAAGGTTGTCAGTCTCCAGAGTGTGAACGGAATACATAAAGTCAGGACATTTTTTGCGATCAGCGGAAGTGTGATCCGGAAAAAGCTCTGGATCCCGTTTGCACCGTCTACCTTTGCTGCCTCATAGATATCGCCGGAAATAAACTGAAGTCCGGAAAGTACAAGAATTGCAAAGAACGGAAGGTCCTTCCACAGGTCCATTGCAATTACCGCTGCTCTTGCAGTACCTGTATTGATCAGCCAGCTGTTCTGGTAACCCGGTACAAACCAGCGGATAAAATCATTGATCAGACCATAATCATTGTTAAATGCCCATTTTGCAGCCATACCGGCTACTACTGCAGGCATAGCCCACGGGATCAGCACGATGGTCCTCAGAAAACGGCGGCCTTTGAATTTCATATTCAGGATCAGTGCCAGGATAACTCCGAGGATCACATGAAAGATCATGGAAGCAACCACAAATATTGCCGTAAAGCTGATCGATGTGAGCACTTTAGGATCAGAAAATACCTTCAGGTAATTCTTGAAGCCTATAAATTCATTGATACCTGCAAGGATACTGATATTAAAGAAGCTGTTTTTCACAGTCATCAGAATGGGATATACTGTTGTAAAACCTCGAATCAGTACAACCGGCAGGATCAAAAGCCATGGTATCCACTTCATATTTTTTTTGCTTATTGTCATGGAACTTTCCTCCCTGTTCATCAAGCAATGTAAAGCAGACTTTTACCTCTGCTTTACATTGCTGTTTTTTTATATCTTTTACTTATACATATCTACCACATCCTGAGCCTTCTTGCAGAACTCATCAACTGTAATCTCGTCTTTCATACAGGACTGGAAGATTGTTCCCATATCGCTGATAAATTCCATTGTCTGTGCCACCATCGGACGTCCCTGTACATTGCATTCATTTGCATATCTGCTGTACATTTCTTTTGCCGGGTCAGAATCCGGAACTACCTTCTCTGCAACATCCTTTCTTGCAGGATATCTGTCAAATGCTTTATAGGAAGCTTCCATTCCGCCTTCATCAGCCATATACTGGAGGAATTTCACAGCTGCATCTTTATTCTTGGATGCTTTGTTGAGAACATAGCTCCAGGAATCTGTAAAGATCGCACGCTCTCCCTTGCCGCTGAAATCCGGTACCATTTCCATGTGGATCTTATCTGCGCCAAGCATATCTGCCTTTGCATAATCTGTTCCAAGGCCCCACATGAACCAGCATCCGTATTTTCCGTCATTGATCTTCGGATTCATCTGCTCATATTTATCAGCGATCTGCTCGATGGATGTTTCTTTATCAGCAACCAGATCGTGGAGGAACTGAACTGCTTCCTTGTTTTCCTCTTTGGTCCAGTCAAAATAATCGCCGCCGAACATGTTTACAAACTGTGCAAGCTCGTTAAATGCATAGGTTTTCTCCCAGGAACCGCCGTAGCCGAATCTTCCGTCCTTGGAAACAGCCTTCATATACTTCATGAAATCCTCTTTTGTATCAATGGATTTGATTCCGACCTCATCCATGATCTCCTGATTTACCCAGAATGCAAAATATCCTGTATAGCCTGGAACACCGATAATGTTTCCGTCCTTATCTGTGATCATATTCTTTACATATCCCTGGGCAAACTGATCAGCGATATCATCTGTCATTACTGTATCATTCAGTCCTTCCAGCCATCCGGAATTTTTAAATGCCGCACTCATCTCATCGTTGATCTGAATGACATCCACGGAAGCATCTCCTGTGGAAAGCATTGTGGTGATCTTCTGCTGACGGGTATCTGTATCTGTAGGTGCCGCAATTACATTAATGTTCAGGCCCGTGGCATCTTCCACATTTGCAAGCCAGTCCTCAAAATCCGGGTCTGTGGTGTCGATGCTGTATAAGGTAAGATCATATTTCTCCTCTGCGAAAACAGTAACCACGTTACCTGCCATACCCACAACCATCGCTGCTGCCAAAACTGCACTCATTACTTTTTTCTTCATATCTTTCTTCCTTTCTGGACATTTTCGTGTTTGTCCACACCTGTTTTTGATGGTTTAAGGATACCAGAGAGCCCCCTCATTCTAAATACAATATTTTATGATTTCTTTATATTATTTTTCGTTCTCTTGTATTTTTGTTGTTAATTTTTTATAATCCTTTTATATAATCTATATTTGTAACGGCTTTTTTTCACAGCTGGATTCGGTTTCATTAATTTGTTTTCGACATAAAGGAGAGTATGTACTATGAAATTCCACAAATGTATCCCACCCATTTTTTCCTCATTTCGCTATAAGCTCCTGCTCGCATTTCTGATCGCAACTATGGTACCTCTGATTTCCCTGACCTTCATCAGCTATCACATTTCCTATAACATTGCCAGAGATCGTATCATCGATTCTGCCGTAATGACTGACAAGCAGCTGGTCTCTCAGCTGAACGACCGCCTCGGTCAGGTTGAAAATGTAGCAGATACCATACAGTTTCAAATGTACTCCCTAAATCAGCCTTCCTCTAATAAGGTAGATGCACTGAAAAAATTCACCACTGTAAAAAACAATATTTCGCTGTATAAATCCACATTCGATTTCTTCCATATATATGTTTTTCTGCAGCCCGATCAGCTCGGTTCAAAAGAAAGCCTGTACTTCTTTTCCACAGATGAGCTTTCTGCATATGGTCTGGATAAAAATATTGTTTCCGGTTCAGGCTTTTCCTCTGTCTGGATACCGGTTTCCAATATGCCTCTGCCTAAAATACTGTCCACAAAAAAATCATCTGCCGATGTGATCCTCTGCGTCCGGGCACTGAAAAATCAGGCCACCGGTATTCTGGAATACGCCTACGGCATTGCTCTGGACACCTCAGAGCTTACCACTTATCTGCAGCCTGCTGCTTTGGATTCCCGCATATACAGCTACATTCTCACAGATCACGGAGAGATTGCAGCAAAAAATACATCCTCACTGAATTTATCCGGAATTTCCAAAGCACAGTTTCAGAAACTCAAAGGAAATGCAGATTCTTCTTTTCACAGCGGCGACAAATATTATAACTGCTGCACCTTAAGCAATGGCTGGCTTCATGTTACCGAAATCCCGGAAAGCTATATTCAGGGCAACACGCACATCCTGATCCGTGCCTTACTGATCACTGTCCTTATTTTCTTGCTCCTTACTGTTATCATCGTTATCCTGTTTTCCGAAAATCTTACCCGGAAGATCACTGCACTTTCCTATGCAATGGAAGCCTTTCAGCTGGGATATGACCCGGAACATCTATCTATCGTTACTGTTCCCCACCCGGATGATCCTTCCAGGTATGATGAGATTGACAGACTGGGCATCACCTTTGAAGATATGCAGCACACAATAGCCGGAAACCTGAAGTCCATTGTAAATCTTTCCGTAAACGAAGAACGTCTGAAATACCAGCTGCTCCAGTCACAGATCAATCCGCATTTTCTTTACAATATCCTGGGATCGATCCGTACCTGCCAGTCCCTTGGAAAGCTTGACATTGCTGATCAGATGATTGCAAATCTGACTGCCTTTTACCGTCTTACCCTGCGTAAATCAAAGGAACTTATTCCTATTAAAGATGAATTGGAAATTGCCCGGCTTTATCTGGAAATGGAAAAGCTCTGTCATAAAGATAATCTGGACTGGGAGATCGAAGCAGAAGATGGAATCGAAAATTTCCTGATCTGCAAGTTTACACTTCAGCCATTTCTCGAAAATTCCATTCTGCACGGGATTTCTTCGGGCACACCAGCTGTTTTCATTTCGATCCATGTTCTTTATGGCGATGATACGGTTGTGATCTCCATTGAGGACAACGGTGCCGGCATGGACTCTGAAACCCTTGCACAGCTGCGCCATGCTATTGAGCATAATGTTATTGATTATGAGAAGCATTTTGGAATTTCCAACGTAAGTTCCCGTATTTCCAACCCATTATACGGAAACGGTTCCGTAAGGATCCGCAGCAACCCCGGAAACGGCACATACGTCACCATTGAATTCGAACAGATGGAGGAAGATATCGATGAAAAAAATAATGATCGTAGATGATAATTACTTATCTGCAGAAGGTATCGAAAAAAACATAGACTGGGAAACACTGAATGCAGAGATCATCCATGTCTGCTACAATGGAACCTCTGCTATCGAAGCCATGAAAAAAGAACCGGCAGATCTGATCATTTCTGACATTGAAATGCCTGATCTTGACGGCATTTCCATGAGCCGTCAAGCTCTTGAGATCAATCCTATGGTGAAGATCATCCTGATCAGTGCCTATGATAAATTTGAATATGCAAGACGCGCTCTGCTCCTCGGTGCTCTGGATTATATCGAAAAGCCTCTGGATTATGCCTATCTTATCCAGAAGGTAAAAAACGCTTTTGCACTGATGGAAAAGGAACAGAAAAATCTCCAGCTTCTGAAACAAAGCAGGCCTCTTCTTACGGAAAAATTTTTCCGCGAGATCACACACCTTCCGTCTTCTGAAGCAGCCTACCGACTGAAGCCTTATCTTAAGTATCTGAACCTGGAGCTGAATTATGATTTTTATGCAGTTGTTATTCTGGAGCTTGAAAATGCTCCGGATCTAAAAGCTGTTTACGGGATTGAAAAGTTTCAGATGGAGCTTTTCAACCTTCAGGATCTGATAACTGAGGAAACCGCTTCTCTTGATTTTGTGTATCTTCTCCCGGATATGGATGGCTATCTGTGCATTCTGGGACACAGTCCAACAGCTTCCGCCAGCTTACCAGCGGACTTATTTCCTCAATCGCAGATGCCTGCCAGCCGCTGGGGCTTTCTCTCAACGCAGGTATTGGAACAATTGTCCAGGATTTCTGGAACCTGAACCATTCTTATAAAAGCGCCGTACATGCACTGGAATACAGATTCTTTTTCCCGCATCAGAATATCTTTGACGGAAGAGAGGCTCTGGGTTCCGATCTGTCTGTTGCAGATTTTTCAGATACAAAGGAGGATGAACTGATCCGGCTTCTCTGCAAAAAGGATACCGCTGCCATAGATCTCTGGTTTCAGAATTTTTCCGACTGGCTCACTCAGAAATTTCGCACAAAGAATTTCGCTTTCATACAGATTTATTCTCTTCTTGGCCGGATCCTGAAATTTTTCTATGAATTAAATCTGGATACGCATGACCTTGAAGCTAAAATTTTGTATGTTTACAACCACATAAATGAGTTTCATAATACGGAAGAGCTATGTCAATGGCTGAAGGATCTGTGCCATCTTTTATGTCGGAAGCTTGATTCCTCCATGAATGATTATCACCAGAAGCTCTGTGAACTGGTGATTTCCTATATCAACGAACACTACACTGACAATACGCTCTGCCTCAATGATATTGCTGCCTCTGCCAATGTAAGCCCTGCTTATTTAAGTGCTCTTTTCAAAAAAAATCAGGGAATCAGTCTCAGTGACTTTATCACATCTCAGCGAATTTCCGCAGCCGCCCGTTACCTGACTACGACTACTATGAGTCTGAAGGAGATCAGCCTGAAATGTGGTTATGCCAATCAATATTATTTCAGCACCAGCTTCAAAAAGAAAATGGGGATCACACCTTCCGCCTATCGGGAACAGCATACATAACTTCTTCTCTTCTTTATAACAAAGTTACTGGCACAAATGCCAGTGCCCTTCTCCGGAATTTTACTTATAATCAATCAATAAAGAGAACCATCATATTTTTTCGAAGGAGGGATCGCTATGAAAAAATGGAAAAAAATCCTGATATCTCTGATAACAGTCTTTGTACTGGCCATGCTTCCGGCAGAATCGGCAATTCTGCCTGGCACAGTCTGTGTTACAGAGGCCGCTCCCAGGATCAGTTCTTCCAAGCTTACCATGATCAAGGGGCAGAGCAGAACACTGAAGATCACCGGTCTCAAAAAAGGGCAGAAAATCACCTGGAAGAGCAGCAGTCCGAAGCTTGTAACGGTATCTGCATCAGGCAAGCTTTCTGCCATCAGGAATGAATCCTCTAATTTATCCTTCCACTTCCAGAAGCTTACAGATCCTTATGAAATCCTGACACAAAAAGATGCTTCCGAAATTGCAAATGACACTCTGGATATGGCTGTTCCATATTGGGCTGATCTTCTCAAGGGCTCCGGCATCACCCTGCGCTCCCTGGGCTTTTCAACTACAAAATAAGCTTTTCCTAAAAACAGATCGAGCATACCCGGTAACACCCCTGGCTGTAACAGCCAGGGGTGTTGTACTGTCAGCTGCTTTGCAGCCTATTCCGTTAATTCTTCCAGATTCTTTTTTAATTCGAGCATCTTGTCTCTCAGCTCAGCAGCCTGCTCGAAATTCAGGTCTGCTGCCGCAGCACGCATCTGCTTCTCTACCTGAGCGATCACCTTCGTCAGTTCTTTTCGGTTCATGGATTCCGGATCCTTTTTAAGCTTCACTTCTGTCTCTGCCACCTTCTTCGAAACAGCGATCAGATCACGGACCGCCTTCTTGATCGTGGTTGGAGTGATGCCATGCTCCCTGTTGTAAGCCTCCTGTATCGCTCTCCTTCTTTCTGTCTCCGAGATTGCTTTTTCCATGGATTCTGTCATATTATCTGCATACATGATCACATGGCCTTCGCTGTTCCGGGCAGCACGGCCGATAGTCTGTACCAGGGATGTTTCCGAACGAAGGAAGCCTTCCTTATCTGCATCCAGGATCGCTACCAGCGTGATCTCCGGAATATCCAGTCCTTCTCGCAGAAGGTTGATCCCGACTAGCACATCAAACACATCCAGGCGCATATCGCGGATGATTTCCGCACGTTCCAGAGTGTCAATGTCTGAATGAAGGTATCGGACACGGATTCCCAGATCCTTCATATAATCGGTAAGGTCCTCTGCCATACGTTTGGTCAGGGTCGTGATCAGGACTTTATTTTTCTTTTCAATTTCCTTATTTACTTCTGCTACAAGATCATCGATCTGTCCTTCGATCGGACGCACCTCCACCTTCGGATCAAGAAGCCCTGTAGGACGGATGATCTGCTCTGCGCGGAGAAGCTCATGGTCATATTCATATTCTCCCGGTGTCGCAGATACAAACATTACCTGGTCAAGCTTGTTCTCGAATTCATCAAAGCTCAATGGACGGTTATCCTTGGCAGATGGAAGTCGGAAGCCGTAATCCACCAGTGTCTGTTTACGGCTCTGATCACCGGCATACATACCGCCAACCTGGGGAACTGTCTTATGGGACTCATCTATAATAAGTAAAAAATCATCTCCGAAGTAATCCATCAGTGTATACGGTGGCTGCCCCGGTGCAAGCCCTGTCAGGTGCCTGGAGTAGTTCTCGATCCCGGAGCAGAATCCCGTTTCCTTCATCATTTCCACATCAAAGTTGGTACGCTCCGCAATTCTCTGAGCCTCGATCAGCTTATCCTCACTTTTAAAGTATTCCACCTGCTGCTTCATCTCTTCCAAAATGGCATCTGCTGCACGACGGATCTGCTCCTGAGGCACAACGTAATGAGATGCAGGGAAAATCGCTGCATGGCTTTCCACACTTTTGATCTCTCCGGTAAGCACATCGATATCTGTGATACGCTCGATCTCATCTCCGAAAAACTCCACCCGTACTGCCCGGTCTGTAGAATTCGCCGGAAAGATCTCCAGCACATCACCCCGGACACGAAAGGTTCCACGGTGAAAATCCATCTCATTTCTTGTGTACTGGATATCGATCAGCTGTTTGATAACCTCATCACGGTCCTTCTCCATTCCAGGGCGAAGAGAGATCATCATATCAAAAAACTCCTGAGGTGCACCTAAGCCATAGATACAGGATACCGACGAAACCACGATCACATCCTTGCGCTCACATAAGGCTGCTGTGGCGGAGAGACGGAGCTTATCGATCTCGTCGTTGGTGGATGCATCCTTGGCGATGTAGGTGTCTGTGGAAGGAACGTAAGCCTCCGGCTGGTAGTAGTCGTAGTAGGAGACAAAATATTCCACTGCGTTCTCAGGAAAAAATTCTTTCATCTCGCCGTAAAGCTGGGCCGCCAGTGTTTTATTGTGGGCAAGTACCAGAGTTGGTTTATTTAACTGGGCAATGACATTCGCCATTGTGAAAGTCTTACCGGAGCCAGTAACACCAAGCAAAGTCTCGAACTGGTTGCCTTCTTTAAAGCCTCTGACCAGACGTTCAATTGCCTGAGGCTGATCTCCAGTTGGCTTGTACTCGGAATGCAATTCAAAATGATCCATAATATTCTCCTGTTTTAATCAAATTTCACTTATCAAAAATTGAAATATGTTTAATATGGTTATATTTTCAGTATATCATCCTATATAAAAAAAGTACAGGGTAAACCGAATGTTTGTTCTGCGCTTTCATATTTTTTTGAGAGTTGCTGTGCATACTATGAGTTTCTCATTTCACAAACAATCCATGCGCTTTATTTACACTCCCTATGTGATATAGTACAATAGATTTCATGGAATCTTAAGAATTTACCCCTTTCGTCTTAATTTCCGGC
>OHZS01000735.1_pt1 | contig 11436 bp, 9 predicted proteins | sample 1580521 | NCBI WGS metagenome assembly OHZS01 (sample SAMEA3882503, study PRJEB24775) | human gut metagenome | biome: human-associated habitat; feature: intestine environment; material: feces | place: Netherlands | collected 2009/2010
ACCTGAGACGGGAAGCGCCGCGACGGGAAGCATCAGCGCTTTGCCGAGCTTCTGGAGGTACTTCATCATATGGTATCTCCTCCAACCTTTCTTTCGTTGTTCACCAACGAGTTCCATGTCCGCGCCTTGTGCATACCGGCTTCTCCGCTTGCCGGCATTGGTGCGCAAACTTAGACAACCCAGTCCCTTTCTCGGGTTGCTGGTATGCACGTTAACACACATACCATTCAAACGTCCACCACATTTCGTTCAAATTACTATTACGTTGCCAAACGGTTATTTTTTGCCCGTAAACGGTAGTTTTCGCAGGTAGACTTGCTGCGCTTCTTTCATTACCAAACAAATTCTTAGGAATTTCCATTCGATTTCGTTTCAAAACTGGTTACTACCAGATGAACAGTGGTACCACATTGTTACTACCAGTTCGCCCGAAATCGGTTGCACTTTACATGAATAAAGTCCCCCAGAATTTGCATATAACCCCCCCTTCTCTCTTTCACCGCCCTCCCCCACAGTGCAAAAAGCCCGCTAGAACGATGCCGTTCTAGTGGGCTCATCAGATTTTTTGGCTACGCGCTCGGCGGCTCGGGCAGCCCTTACGCAAACAGGCCGTAGATGCTGATGTTGGCCTTGGCGTAGAGGCCGTTAGCATACTCGGTCCACTTGGAGCTGGCGCTCGAAGCCTGCGAGGAATACTGCTGGTAGGCGGTGTAATAGGCGGTCATGGCCTGCTTATAGGTGGCGCTGTCGGCCGTAAAGGCATCATCGGCAAAGGCCTTGGCATAGGTGCTGTCGGCATCCTTCCAGGCGCCCTTCTCGCTATCCCACTCGTCGCCGGCAAGGTTGATGATGTAGTCGGCGTAGTCCTTGCTCGCGGTCTCCTCGTTGCCGTCAGCAGGCTCGGTCGGGGCGGTCGGCATGCTTGCGGAGCTGTCGCCGACCTTCTTCTTATAGAGCTTCTGCAGCGTCGCAGACTGGCGGACGATCTGCTTGGCCTGGTCCTTGGACACGCCGTACTGCGTGGCCATGGTCTTGTAGTCGGAGGTGCCGATGGAATCCTCGGCGTACTGTTTCATCTCCTTGGAAGAAACGGTGATGCCCTCGTCCTCGGCAGCGTCGAGCAGGATCTTGTTGCGCACGTAGGACAGGATGACGTCGGCAGAAGGAGCGGTGTAGTTGCCATCGCTATCCTTGACGGTGTCGAGGCTGTACTGACTCTCGATGGCCTCGCGCGCGGTGATGTCGCTCTTCTTACCGTTGTAGCTATAGCTTGCTACGGTCGAATCGAGCTGGTCCTCGGTGAGGGTCGCCGAGCCGACACCCTTGCCGCCAAAGCCGCCATTGCCAATAAAGAAGCCGACCACCGCAGCGATCACGACTGCAACCACGAAGGCGGCGATCATCGTCTTCTTGTGCTTGGACGCATGGTCGTCTTCGTCGGAGTCGTCGTCCTCGTCCTGCTCCTCGGACATGAGGTTCTCGTCGGCGGCATCCGCAGCGATCTTTGCCTCCAGGCGAGCGTCTTCCTCCTCGGCGGTCGTGCCAGCGGCGATATGTTCGGCAGACGTGCCGGCGACCAGGTCGATCTTCTCGTCCTCATCACCGTCGGGGCCTTCGCCGCGCTCGATGATCTGGATGCCGTCGATCTCGTCCTTCTCGTCCTTCTTTTGAATCAGACCCATATCAGTTACTCCTTGTTAGGAAACATAGTCCCCAATAGAATACGCCCGACGAGGCGCCGGGCGTATTGATTCTTAGGTTATACGCAAACACTTAAGTACTATTTAGGCGTTTGCAGCGTGCATACCTTAGGCCAGGTGCGCGATAACGGCATCGGCAAAGGCCTGCGTGCCCACAGCGCCCTCAACGGAGCCGGTCTGGGCACGACGCACGTCACCGGTAACCTGCTCGCCCTCGTCGAGCGTGGCGGAGACGGCGGCACGAATGCGATTGGCAGCATCGTTCTCGCCCAGGTGATCGAGCATCATCGCAGCAGAGAGGATCTCGGCCGTGGGGTTGGCGATATCCTGACCGGCGATATCGGGCGCGGAGCCGTGCGTTGCCTCAAAGATGGCGCAGTCGGCACCGATGTTGGAACCCGGAGCCATACCCAGGCCGCCCACCAGACCTGCGCACAGGTCGCTCACGATGTCACCGTACAGGTTGGGCAGCACCAGGACATCGAAGTCGTTGGGGTTCTGGACCAGGCCCATGCAGGTGGCGTCGACGATCTTGTCGTTGAACTCGATATCGGGATAGTTGGCGGCCACCTCGCGCGCCACGCGCAGGAACAGGCCGTCGGTCGCCTTCATGATGTTGGCCTTGTGCACGGCCGTCACCTTTTTGCGGCCGCAGCGGCGGGCATACTCAAAGGCATACTCCACAATGCGGCGGCTCTTGGCGATAGAGATCGGCTTGATCGAGATCGCGGAATCGGCGGCGAAGGTCTTTTGGCCCGAACACTCGACGAGCTGCGAGAGCTCCTCGACCTCGGCAGCGCCCTCATCGAACTCGATGCCGGCGTAGAGGTCCTCGGTGTTCTCGCGCACGATGACCAGGTCGACGTCGCGGAAGCGCGAGCCGTCGCCCGGCTGCGACAGGCAGGGGCGCACGCAGGCGTACAGGTCGAAGTGCTTGCGCAGGGCCACGTTGACGCTGCGGAAACCCGTGCCGACCGGCGTGGTGATGGGGCCCTTGATGGCAACCTTGGTCTCAGCGACCGCATCGAGCACGTGCTGGGGCAACGGCGTGCCAAACTCGTCCATGACGCCGGCACCGGCCTCCTGGACGTTCCAGTTGATCTGGACACCAGTGGCCTCGACCACGCGGCGCATAGCCTGCGTAATCTCGGGACCGATACCGTCACCAGGAATCAGGACTACATCGTGCGCCATAATCTGTTACTCCTCGTCTTCGGCGTCGTCAGATTTTTTAACGCTAGCACGCTTCTTCTTTTTGGAGAGATCCAGGCCAAAACGTTTAACAAGCATTTCGCAAATCTCGCTCGAACGGGCCTTGAGATAGCTGCCCTTACCGTTCTCGGCATCGAACTTAAGGCGCAGCGCAAGCTTCTCGGCAACCTCGGCGTCAATCTCGCCCTGACCGAACTCGTACAGGCAACCGAGCATGTCGCGATACTCAAGGTCGCCGTGGTAGCACTGGATGGCCTCGTCCAGGATGGGCCAAGCCTCGCGCGAACGCTCGACGCTCGTGGCGCCCCACACGCACAGCAGGCGGAAGGCGGCATAGCGCAGCGTGGAGGAGATCTCGTCGAACAGTGCAGTCTCGGCGCCCTCAAAGGCATCGCCCAGCTGCTCGGGGCAGGTGGTAGCGAGCGCCGTCAGGGCATCGAGGGCCTCCCAGCGGGTCTGCGCCTCGGGGCGGTCGAGCGCCTCGATCAGCGCGGGCACGCAGGGCACGACGCGCTGCGGATCGCGCTCGGCAAGCAGGTGCAGCACGCGGGCGGCAAACTGGCGGATGCGGCGCGTGGGGCAGCCGAGTTCCTTGACCAGACGGTCGACGGCGTTCTCGTTCTCCTCTGCCAGCTGAAGCTGTGCCAGCTCCTCGTCGGTGAGCTGTTCTTCCTTGTTTTCTGCCATAGTTACCTCTTCTTACTATTTCTTAGCGTGCTTGCCAGCACCCTTGCTGTCATCGGTGACCGAGATGAGCTGTCGGTCGGCTGCACCATTGTGACGCGCGCGGCGGCGCTCCTCGGCGTCGCCCGCATCGGCGGCGGCGCGGTGAGCCTTGTTGACGTTAAAGACCTCGTCGTGCTTGCGCCACGGACCGACGGACTCGCCAAAGCTCATCTTAAGGCCGGCGATAAAGCCGCCGAGCCAGCCGATCGGCGCAAACTGCACCAGCGGGAACAGCGAGAACACCCAGGTCAGCAGGACGACTGCCGCCGCTCCTGTAAAATTGGCAATCCAGTAGTCGCGCTTGGTGATGACGCGCTTTTCGCACGCCCACTGGCCGCACAAAAAGCCGATGTAGATCGCAAAGAGAAAGAGCACCAGCGCAAGCACCACGAACGTCCAGCTCATGGGCGCTACTCCCCGTGATGGTGGCCGCAGCAGCACTCGTGGCCGTCGTCATGGCCGTGGCCGCCGCAGCACTCGTGATCCTCGCCATGGTGGTGGCCGCAACCGCACTCGTGGTCGTCGCCGTGCTCACCGCAACCGCAGCCGTCCTCGTGGGCGCCGTGCTCCTCGGGGCGATACTGCGACCAGTCCAGACCGGCGGCGATGGCGTCGGCCTCCTCCTTATAGAGGACCGTGATGGCCTGGGTACCCAGCTTGGCGCCACCGATGGCGTCGAGCATGTCGTAGAGCGTAAAGGCCACGTCGGCACCGGGCAGCGCAAGCTCGCGGTCGTCGGCGTAGGCGAGCGCCAGGCGCAGGTCCTTAATGAAGTGCTCGACCATAAAGCCGGGCTTGTAGTCGCCGTCGAGCGCCTTGGGCGCCAGGCTCTCCATGGCGCCGGACTTGCCGGTGCCGCCCAGGATCATCTGGCGGGTCTTCTCCAGGTCAAGGCCGCTCAGCTCGGCAAATGCCATGGCGTCTGCCATGCCGACCATGCAGGCGCCCAGCGACACCTGGTTGGCGAGCTTGGCAGCCTGGCCCTTGCCGGCGCCGTCGAAGCAGCAGATGTTGGCCGCAAAGGTGGAAAGGATGTCGCGGACCGGGGCGATGTCGTTCTCGGTAGCGCCCACGATAGCCGTGAGCGTGCCGGCGATAGCACCCGACTCGCCGCCGGTGACGGGGCAGTCAAACGCCATGCGACCAGAAACCTGGGCGGCCTCGGCAATGTCGCGCGCCAGCTCGGGCGAGCTTGTGGTGAGGTCGATCAGGACCGCGCCGGGCTTAGTGCACGCGAGCAGGCCGTCGCCCGCCAGGTAGAGCTCCTCGACCTCGGAGGGATAACCCACCATGGTAAAGACGACGTCGGCGTTCGCCACGGCATCTGCCGGCGTATCGGCCCAAACGGCACCGCGCTCGATAAGCGCGGCGGCCTTGGACTTAGTGCGGTTGTTGACCGTGACGGGATAGCCGGCATCCAGGATGTGGCCGGCAATGGGGGCACCCATGATTCCGGTGCCGATAAATGCGACGGAGAGCTTGTTTGCCATGAAACCTTTCCTTTTGGGTTGGGTGTTATTACCAGGTTGAATACTCGGTGCCAGCGTTGGGCTGTGAGTCGAGGGCGATTACGGACGCAGCGCTTGCCTACTGGCCGCGCACGCGGCGGGCGATGCGGTCGGAAAGCGACGCCTTGTCGGCGCGGTTCTTGCCCCAAAACGCGCAGGCCACCATGCCGGGGCCCACGTGCGAGCCAATGGTGGGGCCCACGGAGCTGCGAATGATCGTGACGTCGGCGCAGCCCTCCTCCTTGCGGATGGCGGCCTCGAGCCAGTCGCCGTCCTTTTCGGCATCGGCCGTCATGATGGCGATGGGCATGGTGCGATCGGGCACGTAGTTCTCGCGGAACGACTTGAGGATGGACTTGAGCGCCTTCTTGCGGCCGCGGTTGACGCCAATCAGCGACAGCGAGCCGGCAAGGTCGTAGGAGAGCTCGGGCTTGACGTCGAGCTTTGCCGTGAGCTGCGCCGCCGCGGGCGGAATGCGGCCGCCGGCAGCCAGTGCGTCGAAGCTCTCGAGCGTAAAGTAGCCGTGGACGTAAGTCTTGGCCTCGTTTGCCCAGTCGACCAGCTGCTTGGCGGTCAGTCCCGCCGAACGCTGGCGCACGGCCTCGAGCGCCAAGAGCGCACCGGTCGCGCAGGGCAGAGCGTTGTCGACCACGTAGAGCTCAAAGTTGGGATACTCGGCGCGCACGACATCTGCCGCCTGGCACGCGGAGTTGTAGCTCGACGACAGCGCCGAGGTAAAGCACAGGTAGACCGTGGGCGTGCCCTCTTTGGCGCACTCGGTAAAGAACTCGATATAGCGACCGAGCGACACAGCCGAGGTGGACACGCGGGCACCGGCGCGCATGCGGTCGTAGAACTCCTTAGGGCTCATGCTCGACCAGATGTCGTCTGTGCGCTCCTCGCCATCGATAATGAAGGGGAAACCCAGGATATCGACATCGAGGTTCGCGGCGACCTCGGGGCTAAAGTCGCAGCAGGTATCGACGACGATGCGGCAACGGTTCGAATGACCGGCGGATGCGGCCTTGTCCATCAAAGCGACTCCTTACGTAAAAAGGCGGCCACCCGCATGGGATGGCCGCCAACCGTTAACTCATGCAAGTTAACGTATTTTACTCGTCAAGTGTTTCGATACGGGGCTTGATGATGCCATATCCACCATTCTTACGGTGATACACCACATTGATGAGACCGGTCGTCGCGTTCTCGAACACGTAGAAGTCGTGGCCCAGCAGATCGGTCTGCACCAGCGCCTGCTCCTCAGTCATCGGGGTGACATCGATGACCTTCTCGCGGACGAGCAGGTCGTCGTCCTCCTCGGGCAGCAGCAGGTCGGCCAGATCCTCGACACGCTCGACCGGTGCAACATCCGCTGCGCTGGCACCACCCTGGCGGTTGTCCACGACCTTGGTCTTGAACTTGCGCAGCTGGCGGGTGACCTTATCGGCGGAGAGGTCGATGGCGGCGTACATATCTGCACCGTGCTCGGCAACGCGAATCACCGAACCGCGGGCACGAACCGTAACCTCGACGATTGCCGGGTTGGGGTTCGAGGGGTTCTTCTCATAGCGAAGTACAACGTCGACCGTCATGGGCTCGATATCGAAAACCTTGAGCGCCTCGCCGATCTTCTCATCCACATGCGCACGCAGAGCATCGGTTACCGTCGTCTTGCGTCCAGAAACCTTGATATCCATACGTGGCTCCAATCTGCCTCGGGGACTTACTGTACTGGCTATGTACCCATTGCCGTGCATTTAATCACGCGATTTCCCAAAGACCCGAATAACGACTGCTTGATACCGCATACCGAAGTCTCGCACTTTTCCGTGGCAAAGTGCGCTATAGGAAGGCGTCGGCAAAGCTAGTTTTTCTCCTGGAAATCAGCTTTTACCTGCAGTTTTTACCAAAATAGAAAAGCCGGGCTCCCCTATTAGGGAGACCCGGCTATGCGTGTTGAAACCGTGAAGAAGTGCCTTGTTCAGCGTGTGGCAGGCGCCACCCCTACCAATAACTAGCTATTGAGCTTGTTGATGTCATCGTCGGTGATGGCGCCCTCCTGGCTAGACGACGGACTGTCGCCGTTGTTATCGGAGGCGTCGCCATCGGAGGACTCGGTCTCGTTGGACGTGGAGTCGGATGCCTGCACATTGGCCCCCGAAACAGTCTTGGCGGTAAGGTCATAGGGCATCTGTCCGTACCAGACGCAGTGGACCGCCTCGAGCGTGCCGTCGACCGTGATGCCGTCGAGGGCATCACTCACGGCACGGCACAGCTCATCGTTAGAGCTAAGGCCTGCGACGCCAAGCGTGGAGGGTGCCTCGAGCGTGCCGACATAGGAGATCTGGCTCATCAGACGCGCGAGGTAGCCACCAGCCGTGGAATCACAGATCACGTAATCGACCTCGCCCGACTCGAGCGCCTCAAAGCACTCATTGATGTTGGAGAAGGTCTTTTGGTTGGCGGTGATGCTTTGCTTGGCGAGCGCCTCCTGCGAGGCCGAGGAGGTCTGAACGCCCAGGGTAGCGGTGTTAAGCGTTTCGGTGGAAACGCTCAGCGACTCGCCGTCACTGCTCTTGCCGAATACGGCGGGGGCGTCGTACAGACAGGTGCCAAGCGAGCTGATGTCGCCGCCCGCAGACTTGATGTCGCCAATAAAGATGTCGGCCTTTTTATCGCTGAGCGCGGAATCGGCCGAGGACGCATCGACAAAGGCGACCTTGAGACCCATGCGGCATGCAAGGGCACGAGCGGCATCGACCGCATAGCCCGTGAGGTTTCCGTCGGCATCCTGCATGGCCTGCGGTGCGTCGGACGTATCGAGGGCGACCGTCAGGGTTCCGGGAGTGACCAGGGCATCGTCCGACACCGCCGGCGTGACGGTCTCGTACTCGATCTGGTCGATCGTGGGAGTCGTGAACGTAGACAGCGGGTTGAACGCGCATCCGCTCAGGCCCAAAACGGCGATGACCGCTGCGGTCCCAGCACCTAACCGAGCCGCGTGCATCAAGCTGCCCCTCACCATGTCCACTACCCTGCCTTCTGTGTCGTATACAATCCGTGCGTTGCGCGGAATATCAGGTTGTTCCCACCAGCTGACCTGGTATTTGACCCCACACTTGCGCACCGGGGTGTTTGCTCGGGAGGCCGCAGCCACCTTCACGACTGACCCGCTCGCCCGCGAGGCGGTATTGCCCCAAAGAAAGTAGAACGGACGGTGCGGCTTACATCTAGGACGCGCCATGATCGCGCCGCGCGCACGCGGTCGCTTACGTGGATCCCTTTGACCGCGTCTGTCTTGGACTAGGACGGGCATTTCGTCCGTCCGCAACCACAGCCTGGTAGGAACGAAGCGCATTATAGCTAAGTTCAAGCTAAAGTTTAAGGTTAGGGGCGTTATTCGCATCGCGAGTACAGATTTCGCAGGTCAGGACGGATCATTCGTGCCCCCATGAAGCCCGGAGCTCCCCCACGGGGAGCTCCGGGGCACCCGTCTCAGGGTGCCGTGTGCAAAAAACGGCAAATATGAGTACTGTTACCAATTTAGTAGCAGAGTATTACCGCCTCACGAGCCCTTTTTGAGTTCCGCACAGCCTGCTTGGCGCCAAGATATTCCACATTCGTTTACTATCTCTTCGCTGAATCCAGATTTTCGGCCCAAGTTTCTTTGTTTTTGCTGTCACTAATCTAGTAACAGTACTCATATTTGCCGTTTTTTGCACAGAGCATATAAACAGACCCCCTATAAAGCCATAGTTTTACGCTGGCTTGAGCCCAAAGCACGCTCGGAGCGTATTCAGCAGAGCATCTTGCCTCTTTCGGCGAGCCTCTACGCGATTCTGATATCGCTTACCCATACGCTGGTGGATGCGCCATGCGAGCGCTTCCATCGCTTCCATGTCGCAGAGTATCTCGTTATTGACCGTCGCGACCTCGATTCCCATAGTAATCAAGCCCGTGTTGCGCTTTTCATCATGGATACGTCCCCTCCGAGAGGAATGGCCCAGCTCACCGTTGTATTCCAGGTCAAACCGGGCTGCTTCCTGATACGCATCGCAAACTGCATGCGGCATCCCCGAGATTGCCTGCGCGCGGTCATCGAACTCAATCTTGTAGTCGGTCTTAAAGGGACCGCAGGCAAATCCGCCATAGGAAAACGGAAGCGAAAACAGAGCGAGCATGATGCACTCCATGGGCGAGCGCAGGTTTTCTGACAGAAAGGGGCACAGCCGCCGCAGCTGCTTGGCCGCGCTCCCCTTGCATGCCGCAAGGTAATCTGCCAGGCGATCGGGCGTCAGCACTGGCTCGACCTCAAAGTAGCCCACATCTGACGGCTGGTCCTTATCCTTTGCAAGCCTGTTCACGGTAGGCGAGCTGTAAGGGGGCAGATACTGCCCGCGATCGCTCAGTGAAATCTTAGAGCACAGCTCCTGGGCCAGGGCAAATGCCTGGATGCAGCCGACCTCGCGCGCAACGGCTACGCAGAGGGCCTCGGGAGACAAGCTGTACACCCCCGGCTCCACCTCCAGAATCGAACCAACCGGCAGACCTACAGAACAAACGGACCAGCTTGCACCAGGCATGCGGCGACGCTGTTTCGCCGACCCCACCAGTAGACACAGGTCTTCTTGGACCTCGCCGCTCACGGCCCCGATCCGCACCAAATCGGGAAGATAGATGTCCTCGGTCGAGGGCGACGACGTGCGCAGCACACGGCGCTCTTCATCGGGATTAAGGTCCTTCCAGCTTATGTAGCCCATCTGCCGGCGCTCGGCGCGCATCATGCGCAGCGCCGAGGCACCCGTCAAAATTACGGAAGCAGCCAGCTGCTCGCTTGCAGGCTTGCCACGCTGCCCGATCTTTATTGCCATCTGAACCACCCCTACCAAACGCGTGCGATAGCGAGGCCATCAACGGCCGCAGCGCCGGCGCGCTTGAGTTCCGCCGAAGCCGCGGCCATCGTCGCACCCGTAGTGATAACGTCGTCGATAAGCAGCAGGCGCTTGCCCTGCACGTCCTCAACCGTCTCGTACATGCCTCGGGCACGCTCGCGGCGCTCCTCACGACCGAGTTCGCGCTGGTCGCCATGCCCGTACTTGACGAGAGCATCGAGCAGGGGAACACCCGACAGCTCGCAAAATGGGCGCGCAATAGCCTCCATATGATCAAAACCACGCCGCCGAAACGCTGCCGCCGTCGCAGGCACAAACACCACCGCATCCGCACCGGACAGCACACCTCCATAGCGATCGGGCGCTACGACCTGGGCATGCAGGGCGGTGTCGTAGAGCAGCTCCGCCAGATACGGAGCCAGACGTCGCTCGCCCGCATCCTTGTACGCTTTAATGATGCGCGGCAGCGGATGCGCATAGACGGCGCACGCCAGGCAGCGGTCGAGCGCCTCCGTCATTGCCGAGGACGTGCCCTCGACCGAACACTCAGTGCACAGCAAATCCCCAAACGGGGCGCTGCATCGGGTGCAGCTATGACGTGGGTCGATGAGCGTGAACGCGGCAAGGCAGTCTTGGCAAATAAGCGCACCGGCGCGCTCGCAGCCGGCACATCGTGTTGGCGACAATGCCTCGAGCGCCTCGTACGTCGCGCGCTCGGCAAACGGTAGCAATTCGTCCGCAAACGGTAGGGCACCGGCACCCTGCAAACAGCTCAATATGTTCAGATGGCTCTTCAAGACACAACCCTCCCTACGCTCGATCGCAGGGAGGGTTGTTGATTCGGCGCTATGATACCCCGATGCGCTCGGGGCAAGGCGGGCTAAATCCGCTCGCGGGCGTTATTCGCCGGCAGGCGGTTGTGGTGCGGACGAAGACGGGGTCGAGCCCTCGCCACCATCCTGGCGCGGCTTGCGGGAACGGCGACGGCGACGGCGCTTTTGACCCTGGTCGGCCGAGCCCTCGCCACCGCGATCCTCGCGCGGCTCGCGCTCGTCGCGAGCGGCGCCACGCGAAGCCTTGGCAGCCGCTCCCCCGCCATCTCCGGGACGACGGCGCGTGACCTTGACCTCGCCATCCGAGACCTGATCGGCCACGGAGGGCACTGAGGGCTTCTGCTGCGCGCCCGAGGAATGGCGACGGCGCGGACGCGGCGCGCGCTCCTCCTCGCCACGTGACTTGCCGCCCTTGTCGACAGGCGCATCGGAGGCCGAGGCGCCCTTGGAAGCGGCACCGGCCTCGCGAGCAGCTGCGGCGCGAAAGGCGTCCTCGCGCTCCTCGCTCGACAGATGACGGCGGCGGCGACGTGTGGGGTTCATGCCACCGCCGCGGTTTTGCTGC
>OHZS01000744.1_pt1 | contig 11375 bp, 9 predicted proteins | sample 1580521 | NCBI WGS metagenome assembly OHZS01 (sample SAMEA3882503, study PRJEB24775) | human gut metagenome | biome: human-associated habitat; feature: intestine environment; material: feces | place: Netherlands | collected 2009/2010
TATTATCCACCTTTTTGTATGATACCACAATCTCTTTTCTGCCTTCGCAGTGATTTATCGCATTGCTGATATAGTTTGTCACAACCTCTTCGATCTTAAACTCATCGGCCCATACATAAACCGGCTTCTCCGCCTCAAAGATCACTTTTGCATTCTTCTGCCCGATCATGATATTCATGGTCTGAAGCACGCCGCGGATCAGGGATACGATATCAAACCGCTCCATTACAACTGCATCTTTGCCGGATTCCAGCTGATTCAGTGTGAGAAGATTTTTTACCAGTTTATTCATCTTGGAGGCTTCATCCATAATGACATCGCAATAGAACTCTCTGCTCTCAGGATCATCAGAAATATTTTCTTTTAAGCCTTCTGCATAGCCCTGGATCAGGGCAATGGGAGTTTTCAGTTCATGGGACACGTTATCCAGAAATTCCTTTCGCATCTTGTCGATCTTGATCTTGTCCTCAATGTCACGCTGCAGTTCATTATTTGCAGATTTCAGTTCACTGATGGTAGTCTCCAGCTGTGAGGACATTCGGTTGAAATTATCTCCCAGAACATCGATCTCATTGCCGACCTTGCTCTCGTATTTTGCCTCAAAATCCAGATCTGACATTTTTCTGGAAAGTTCCGTAAGCTCACTGATGGGACGGGTGATCCTCCTGGTCACGACCATAATGACCAGACCACTTAAGATTATGATCATCAGACCTACCGCAAAGTAAAACTTATTGGAAATATCAGCGCTCTCCCGGATGCTCTCAAGGGGTGTCCTTATGATAAAATAATGTTCCTCATCCAGCTGTCCCCAGCATTCCACATAATCCATTCCCGCAAAACGGTCATGCGACTGCTGGATGGTATAATTGTCACCCTGCTTCAAGGTCCGGCTCTTATCTCCGTCCTCATCCAGATCATAGACATATCCGAACAGCTTGCTCTGAAGCATTTTTTCATTTTCGCCCCAGGAAAGCCAGCTGGTATTGCTGCTGTCAATGATAACCCAGGAAAGATTGTTTCTGGAGCAGGCTCTCTGGATCTCATCGGGAATACTCTCCATACCTTTCGAGCTATTGCTGTTCATCATCTTGTCAATATCTGTATTTTCCAGAGTTGTTCGGAGATTCAGAAGTACATCGATCTTTTTTGTCACATAATATTTTTCAAGAAAGGCTCCGTTGATCACGGTAATAGTCAGAATGGATAAAAACAGCAGACCGATAAAGTATGCTGTGATCTGATGACGGAGACTGTGGATCTTTTTTATTTTTTCCTTCGGTTTTTTCATTCTCCTACCTCAAACTTATAGCCCATCCCCCAGACTGTCTTGATATACTCGCCCTTATCGCCCATTTTACTTCTCAGTTTTTTGACATGAGTATCAATGGTTCTGGCATCTCCGAAATAATCATAATTCCACACAGAATTCAGGATCTTTTCTCTGGAAAGAGCGATTCCCTCATTCTCCAGGAAATAAGTCAGAAGCTCAAATTCCTTGAAGCTCAGATCCATCGGTTTATCATCTACCGTTGCCTGATGCGCTGCCTTGTCAATGACAATCCCACCTGCTGAAAGTATCTCATCCGGGTTGCTCTGTCCCGTTCTTCGAAGAATGGCTTCTACACGTGCTACAAGGATCTTGGGGCTGAAGGGTTTGGAAATATATTCGTCCACCCCGAGTTCAAATCCCAGAAGCTCATCACGCTCATCTCCTCTTGCTGTCAGCATAATGATGGGAACCTTGGAATTTTTGCGGATCTCACGACATACTTCCCAGCCATCCATCTTCGGCATCATCACATCCAGGATCAGAAGCGCAATATCCTTTTCTTTATAAAAAATATCCATGGCCTCCTCACCGTCACCTGCTTCCAATACCTGGAAATTCTTTTTGGTGAGAAAATCCTTTACCAGTTTTCTCATTCTGCTCTCGTCATCTACTACAAGAATCTTTAATGCGTCCATTCTATCTTCCTCCGTTTCTCAGTCGCTGTTCCGGACAGCTGCTGACAGCCCGAAATGCTCTGTATCATCCCTCTTTACAAAAAGCTGAGCTTTTACTTCCGGTTCATTCTAAAGCGGATATTTCCATTCCGCTTTGCTACTGCTCATAATATATCACAGGTTTGTGTTGTGTGTGTGAACGTAATTTCATTTTTTTAATTTTATCCGCAAAAAAGGAGAACCCTCTAAAAGGATTCTCCGATCTTTTCTCCCATGAATACTCTTGTTTCAATTCCTTCACGGGAATTGTTTAAAATATCTTCATCCGGCTTTACCGCATTTTTTTCGGTGATCAGCACAATGGTGGAGCCGCCGAAAGCAAAATTTCCTTTTTCGTCTCCCCGTTTCACAAATGCTTTCCCTGGCCGGTTTTCGATTCTTCCGACAAGAAGAGCACCTACCTCCATCATCAGCACGGTACGGAAATTCTCTGTTTTCAAAAGAGAATACTCTCTGCTGTTTTCCTTGTAGATCGGATAGGCATCATTGGCCACGGGGTTGACTGTATGCAGGATCCCCGGGATCCTGATGCGTCCGGACTCCGCCGCATTGTCCGGATAAATATATCTGTGATAATCCTGAACACAGAGACGAAGCACCCACACATAGCCACCCTGATATCTCTTTCCAAGAAAAGGATTCCTGAGAAGCTCCTCTATGGTATATTCGGTCTGTTTGATATGAAGACGGGCTTTTTCATCTACCGGATACACACTCACCCTGCAGTCACAGGGACTGATAAAATGTCCCGGTTCCATATCAATATGGCGGGCACCCTCCCGGATCTTCCGCTTGAAAAAATCATTGTAGGAAGTATATTTACGCTTTTCATAATCACTCATATCCAGATGATTGAACCGTATAAAGGGTTTCACCGCTGCTGCCGAAAGCCTGGAATCCAGAATCCATCCCATGGCAATGGAAACAACAGGAGTGACCAGCGGCCGGATCAGCATGCGTCCGGCTACAGAACCGTAGATTTTTTCCAGAAGGTTGTTCTGAAAGGAATCCTCCTCTGTAATATGCCCCATTCTGTCCGCTGTCCGGATCATAGATTACCCCCTCTCTCCATGGAAAGCTTATAGAGATAATTGAACTTCCACCATCCTTCGTTGTAGAAAAGTACAAGAAGAACTGCCACAGCAACTACCGCAACAATGATCACCAGCTCCCTGTTGGTGGGCTTACGGAATTTAAAATCCAGGATAAACAGAAGTCCTACCGTCAGCATTGCGATATGAAGGAGCACCACAAACCATTTATACTCCGGAAAAAGCAGGGATACCACAAATAGAAGCGGCAGGACCACAGACATGGATGTGATGGGAAGTCCCTGATAATATTTCCGGTTTTCGGAGGTTTCATTCTGGCGTTTTTCTTCCATAACATTGAAATATGCCAGACGGATCAGGCCTGCCAGACCGTAAAATAAAAGAATAGCTATTCCGTAAATATGACACATTCCAAGCTTAAATCCTAGCACAATGGGAAGGATCCCGAAACAGACGATATCTGCAAGGGAATCGATCTGGATCCCGAAGCATTTCTCTTCCTCCGTTCTGTTCTTCTTAGTTCTTGCGATCTTTCCGTCAAACATATCGCACAGTCCGGAAAATGCAAGACAGCACACCGCTGCTGAAATATGGTCCGTCACAGCGCAGAAGATTCCGATCATGGAAGAAACTACGCTTATGTAAGTCATTATTACCGTGTAATCATAAAATCCTATCATTTGCACACCTCTTTTTTCTTTTTCATGTCAGGCTATATTCACAGTCCCACAGGAGACTTACCTGATCTGGGTCAAGCAGATCTCCGCGATCTGCATTCGATCAAATCTATTCAGGATTCCTTTTTTCCGATAGTGAGCTGAGCCACCGCAGTAAACACCGCACTGATCAGCAGCTCTCCGTAATATCCCAGCCCTCTGCTAAGCACCATTCCCGGAAGCAGCAGGCCACCGAATACCGGACTGAAAATGGTAAGAAACAAAGTCTCACTGATTCCCATTCCTCCCGGAAGCGGCAGCATATCCACAGATACCGATATCACTGCCTGGAGAAAAAGGATATCCCAGAAACCGGTTCCATGGAGTCCAAAAGCCTGATATACGAACCAGGTTACTGCAAACAGTGCCATACGCTGGATAAAAGTGATCTCTATTACTTTAACGATCACCAGCGGATTATTCTTCAGATATGCCGCAGTATTTCGGTAAGTATCCATGGAAGCTTCCAGTTTTTTCATCCGTCCCTCTTTTTTCCTCATCAGATGAAACCGTTCCAGAAGATTCATGCCCTTCATCAGGATCGCTTTTGCCAAAAGCGGATGAAATACCAGAATGGTCATAAAAGTGACACAGAAGATATTCAGCATCAGCCCCAGATAAAACACCGGCAGGATTCCTTCCAGATATTTGTGAAGAAATCCTCTTCCGAAAATCGCGATCCCAATACCGATCACCACAAGCACCAGCTTATAGGTAATCGTCACGATCATCAGGATCACCGTTGACACCGGAATGGAAATCTTCTCTTTTTTCATATAGTAGATCTGCATGGGCTGTCCGCCACTGGCGGACGGTGTGATACAGCTGAAAAAAAATCCCACGGAAGAGAACAGAAAACAGGTTCTCTTTTTCAGCTGGATTCCACTGGATCTCATCATGTACCAGATGATGATGGATTCTCCCCAGATAAAAAACGCTACCAGTGCAATTCCCGGAATCAGCCACCGTTTGTCAGCCCTGTGTATGGCATCCATCATGGAAGACAGGTCTTCTCCGTGAAAAACGCCGTAGATAGTCAGGGCAAAAACTACTGCCAGGAACACTCCGTTAAATATGATCTTTTTTCTGCTCTTCATCACTTGACACCTTCTGTATAGCTGTTGATCTTCTTTTCAATTTTAGTTCCAAACCGTTCATAAATATGCCAGAGTTTTGTTTTCTGTCCCAGAATAAAGCATACCTGAGCCAGGATCACACCACCTGCCACATCCACAAGTACATGCTGCTTGGTAAAAATGGTAGACAGAAAAACCAGCACAGCCAGTGTAAACGATACCCCCTTATACCATGTCGGAATTCTTTTCTGATCCTTGATCCCCAGAAAACAGAACCAGCTTACCAGACAATGGATAGATGGAAACAGGTTATCTGCCGCATCAATGGAATACAGCCAGCCGGCCAGCAGATCCCAGATTCCGTTTCCTTCGATCACCGGTCTTGTATTGGTAGTGGGATATGCCAGAAATATGATCAGACACACACAACGGGATATAATATCCGCAGTAAAAAAACGGTAAACCTGTTCCCGCTCCTGCCTTGCCGCAAGGATATAATTCACTGCCCAGAATACATAACAGCCAAAATAGATAATCAAAAACTGCGGCACAAATGGGAGCCGCAGATCAAGATTACTTTCTATATTGTGATGATACCAACCGCCTGCGATCGCCCTTGAACCGGAATATACAAGACAGTTAAATACAAATGAAAAAACAAGGGGAAAAAGCCCGTACGCAGGTACGATCCCTGTTACATATTTCCAAAAACGTTTCATAAATTCACGCCTCATTATTTTATTGATATCAGGAATAAAACATATTCTTCTCCTGCTAACATCTGCTAGTCACAGTATAACAGTCGGGGCGTATGGTTTCAACTAAATATGGAAAGTTTAAGAATTGTTAAGATTTGAGTTCAGTTATTTTTTCTTTTTTGTTCATACTTTTTTCAGAATGACGTCACAGAATGACCACAAAATATGAGTATATTATTAGATGTGCAAAGGGTACTACCTTTGATAACACTTTTTTCTTTTTCATACTGCCGGGGCTACCTCCAAACAAAGCCCCGGCCTCCTTCCTTTTTATTTTCCCATTTTTTAATTATGCCATGCAAGACGTACACTGGATGGATGTACTTCTTTTGTCATCCAGTCCACATCGTTGGTGATCCAGTCCATGATCCCGAGCTGGCGTGTCTCCCATGCGATGGTTGCCTCTCTTGCTTCCGGTGTTTCTTCCACTTCCATAGTTGTGTCGATCTCATCATATCCAAAAATATATCCGCCTGCACTCCAGATGCTGAAGTTGCTGTCCGGGCCCGGATCTATTGTTTCGCCTCTCTGCGCCACAAGTCCGTCATGACGGGCTTTATATTCTTCCTCACAGCCGTCTTTTAATTTTGTCATGAACATTCTGTGGCGGATCAGCTCTTTGTTTTCTCTCACAACACCAAAATTATGATACATCAGGCGCATGTCTTTTCCAGGAGTAGAGATCCAGGTAAAGGTATCTCCGATCTTTTCAGTCAATGCTGCCTTTACTTTCTCCTCTTCCGGAGAGATCACCTCTCCGTCTGCATTTTCGTAATATCCGAAGATCAGGTCTGCCGCATTCCAGATGCTGAAATTATGGATGCCGTTACGGTCAAGATATGCAGTAAGCTCCGGCCAGATCTCGCCTAAGGTCTTACGGTAATCATTCATTTTTCCTTCTTTTACTTTCATTGCAAAAGCATGTCGTTCCATTTATGCTATCCTCCTGTTTTGATGATCCTGTGCTATGTTTTCCACTATGAGCAGATATAGTTCTTCTGCCCTCATATGATTTGATTCTATCACTTTTATTTTGTTTTTACAATTATGAGGGCAGGATTTCCGATCACTGTTCACAGGTAATATCCGCAAAGCATGTTGCCTGACACAAAGTTATCCGTAACGATTCCCTGAGATGCTCAGGCAAGATACAACATGACCATCAGTGGCATGGTTATGATACTTACCAGCGTTGTCATTACATTGATGGTGCTGGCATAGACCGGGTCCTGATCGTAGAGCTGTGCCAGCTGTACAATCGTTGTTGCCGACGGTGTGATCACTGCCATCAGACTGATAAGCAGAATGGTTTTTCCATCCTTTACCATTGAAGCCAAGGGCAGATACTTCAAAAACAACAGTATGAGCAGTGGAGTCACCACCATTTTCAAGATCGTGATCAGATAGATCCTGGAATGGCTGAAAATATCTTTCCATTTTACCTCCGTCATGGTCATTCCAAGCATGATCATACATACAGGTCCCAGGGTGGCTGAAATCTGGCTCATGGTGTTTCCAAGGATCACCGGCAGTCTGATCTGCGTGAAGAACAGAACGATTCCAAGGATAATAGCGATCAGATTGATGTTGCAGAGGATTTTTTTCCAGTTGATGCCGACCTTCGCCTCCATCAGCGACTGTCCGTGGGTCCACATCAAGATCATCTGTACACTCAGGAAAGCGCTGGCATAGATTACCCATTCCTCTCCAAGGACTACGGTCACAAGCGGGATCACCAGGTTTCCGGAATTGGAATAAATGATGGATTCTTTTTCCACCACGCTTAATTTCAGCGGCTTGCCGATGATCTGTACAAATACCAGAAGAAAAATATGGATCAGGATGGCTGCTGCCACTGCCAGAAGGAAGCCATTCCGGATGCTTCTGGAATATTCGATCTGAAAAGCATTGATCATTACACAGGGCATGATGATGTAGATACAGATGACTGAAAGTGTCCTGCTGCTTTTTGCATCGATAAGTCCGCATTTTACCACTGTAAATCCACAGGACATCATCAGAAAAAATACGATGATCTGCTGCAATAATTGTAAAGTTATCATTTTTTCTCCCCTCCGAACGCGTCAGCTCTGTCCGATCTCTTTCAGGGCTGTCTGAAGCTGCGTGTCTTCTTTATGTGTAAGTTCTGTCCAGTCTGTGATGTCTCCGGAAAGCTCTGCTTCCACATCTGGAGTGATTCCTTTTTTATTGATGTCATTGCCCTTTGGTGTAAAATATTTTGCAATGGTGATCTTTACTGCGCTGCCGTCGGTAAGCGGCTGGATGGTCTGCACTACGCCTTTTCCGTAAGTCGTTGTTCCCACGATCGTTCCAATACCGTAGTCTTTCACTGCTCCCGCAAAAATCTCTGATGCACTGGCACTGTTTCCGTTTACCAGAACAGCCAGCGGCATGTCCAGTTCATTTTTTCCGTCGCAGGTTTCCTCTTCCCTTTTTCCGTTTTTGTCCTCTGTATAGACGATCAGTCCTTCCGGAAGTATTTGGCGGAGTACGCCGCAGACTGCAGTAAGAAGGCCTCCCGGATTATCACGGAGATCCACAACCAGCTTCTTCATTCCCTGATCCTTCAGATCTGCAAATGCTTTTTTATACTGATCGCTGGTCACCTCAGAAAATTCGGAGATCCGGATATAGCCGGTGTCTTCGGAAAGCATCTCATGGGAAACGGTCTGAATCTCCACATCCCGGATCTCCACTTTGACATCCCGGGTTTTCTCTTCGTTTTCCCGCTGTATGGTCAGCATTACGGAATCTTTCTCACTGTCACGGACCATGGAAGCAATATCGGAAGTTTCTTTGTCTGTAACATCAGCTCCATCTACTGCCTTGATCACATCTCCCTTTTTCAGTCCCGCCTGTTCTCCAGGGCCGCCCTCATAAAGCTGTATGATCTTTGCCCCTCCGGTGTCATCCTTCTGAAGAACGGCACCGATCCCTACGTAGGAGCCTTCATTGGAAGTATTCAGCTCTTTATACTGTTCTGCTGTGTAATAGGTGGAGTACGGATCCTTCAGGCCGGCAAGCAGGCCAGCATAAAGCCCCTCACGCAGGCTGCTTTCGTCTTTTTCATCCAGATATTCTTCATCGATCAGTTCTTCCAGGTAATTCAGCTTCTGAACCGTTTTCACATCGGAAAGCGCATTGCCTTTCGGAAACAGTACTTTCTGATAGCTGGTAAAAACAGCGCCTGTCACAACCAGCGTTGCTGCCACTCCAATGGCTATACCTTTTTTGAATTCTTTATTTTTCATATTTTTCCTTTCTTCTGCACAGCCGGTAAAGCCGATAAGATCACAGATTTTCTGTACTCCTCTGTGCGCCGTTCGGTTTTTATATACCGAAAACGGCTGCCGATATTCCGACAGCCGCTGTATATCTTATGATCACACATCATGCGGATACATAAGATTCTCTGCTATTTGGTTATACTCTGAGATGTTTTCTTGTTGTGAAAAAGCTTCCCAAAAGACCGATTCCCACACCAAGTCCAAGTCCCATGGGAACCAGACCCTCATAAATCTGCCAGATTGGAATGAAATCCACGATTCCTGTCAATACATTGAATTTTGTCAGAATAAACTCTACAGCGGAATTATACAGGAAAAACAGGCAAATCAGCGGTATCGCCGCACCGATCACACCGAGGATCATACCTTCCAGAAGGAATGGCAGTCGTACAAAAGCATCTGTAGCTCCTATGTATTTCATAATTCCGATTTCTTCCTTGCGGACAGAAATACCCATAGATACTGTATTGCTGATCAGGAATATGGAAATGATCAAAAGGATTGCGATCACGGCAATCGACACATAAGAAACCAGCTTGTTGATGGAACCCAGTGTCCTGGAGGCCTGTTCAGACTGATTTACCTTCCGGACATGTTCCAGTCCCTGGATATAATTCACCAGTTCTGTCTGCTTGGTAATATCATTAAGATATACCTGATAATTGGATGAATTGGCAAGAGGGTTATCATCTTTAAATCCATCTGCCGCATCTTCATCTCCAAAATATTTCTGTTTGTATTCTTCCCATGCCTGATCTGCGGACTTATAGTCCATCCTGGCCACTTCCGGCCTGGACTGAATAGCATCGCCGATCGCCTGGATTTCTTCCTCTGAAGTGCCCTCATCAAAAAATACTGTGATCGGTACTTCTTCTTCCACCTTATGGGCAATATTACCGACGTTGTTCACGATGGAATAAAAAATGCCTACCAGAAAAATGCAGGCTGCCATCGTGATGATACATGCCAGGGAAAACATCCAGTTTCTTTTTATATTCTTAAAGCCCTGCTTCAGGGTATACCAGATCGTACTAGGCCTCATGATATCCTCCCTCTTTCTCATCGCTGATGATCTTGCCGTTGTGCATGGTGACTACTCGCTTACGCATGGCATTGACGATGTCCTTATTGTGGGTAACTACCAGAACTGTGGTTCCTCTGTCATTGATCTGCTCCATCAGAGCCATGATCTCTTCAGAGGTTTTCGGATCCAGGTTTCCGGTCGGCTCATCTGCCAGAAGGATGTCCGGGCGGTTTACCAGTGCTCTGGCAAGAGCAACTCTCTGCTGCTCACCACCGGAAAGCTCATCCGGGTATGCCTTATACTTTCCTGCAAGTCCTACCTCCTGGAGAACCTCCGGCACACGTTTGCGTATCACACGGGTAGGTCTTCCTATGACACGCTGCGCAAATGCTACATTCTCATATACATTACGGTCTTTTAAAAGACGGAAATCCTGAAATACTACCCCAAGCTTTCTGCGATACTTGGCAACGCGTCTGTGTTTCATCTTCTCCAGACGTTCCCCGCTGACTGTGATCGTTCCGCTGGTAGAATCCAGTTCTTTCATCAGAAGCTTGATCAGTGTGGATTTACCGGAACCACTGGTACCCTGAATGACACACATTTCACCTTTTTCCACTCCTGCAGTGATCCCTTTCAATACCTGCACATAACCGCCGCCCTCGCCGTAACTTTTCTTCAGGTCTTTTACTTCCAGATACATATCCTTCCTCCTCGTGCTTATTGATAATGATTTTCATTAACATAACACTGTTATGTTAATATCCTGAAACAGCACCCCTGCAAAGTCCGAACTTTTTCGGGGTGCATATATCTTAGCTTTCCGTCATCATGCCCATCCAGCCCCGGGCCAAATACCTGGTCAGGGCATCCACATGCTTCAGTGCCATACTTTCCTCCGATTCATGCAGAAACAGATGCATGAAAGTATCTACCATAATGTGCGCCATCCAATGTGTCATATAATCATCGATCCGCGGTCTCCCGGTAGCGCCGGTCACCATATCGCATAATCTGCGGTACTGCTGTTCCGAAATATCCACGATCTCGTCCAGACAATTTTCGAAGCGGGATCCCTGAGACTTTGTCAACAACAATAGAAAGGCATCCCGATTCGCATACATTTGCCTTATGATCTCTCTCGAGGTCTCCAGGTCATCATCGTTCTGTTCCAGTCTGACCACCTGCGTTTCACTTCGCATCTCCGCAGCATAATGTTCCTCCATTGTCAGATAGAGTTGTTTCAGCGGTTTTTCCACCAATTCAGCAAAAAGATCTTCCTTATCTTTGAAGAAAAAATACAATGCTCCCGTGGTCACCCCGGCTTCTTTGCAGATGTTCCGCAGGGAAGCCTTCATATATCCCTTTTCCAGGAACTCTCTCCCCGCACATTCCAAAATATGCTTTCTGGTCTCTTTATTCTCCTTTGCTGCT
>OHZS01000748.1_pt1 | contig 11355 bp, 13 predicted proteins | sample 1580521 | NCBI WGS metagenome assembly OHZS01 (sample SAMEA3882503, study PRJEB24775) | human gut metagenome | biome: human-associated habitat; feature: intestine environment; material: feces | place: Netherlands | collected 2009/2010
CAACCTATAACCTTGGTATGACGGACGAATATGACAACCGCATCAAGAGTGCGCAGGCTCTTTGCGCTGAATACTGAGGTTGTTAAAAAAATAACTATTGTTTACATTATGTTCGATATGTTGTATAATAAAGGCACAAGGAAAAAGGAGTAAGCATTATGACAGATACAGAATACACGCTTCTTGCAAAGCGTATCAATCAACGGCTCGTTCAAGCGTTGCGCCTTGGCACTGTAAATACAGACGGAAAGCATTTTCAGCAAGAGCTTGCGGCTATTGGCAAGAATCGTCTTCCTGAAAAGCTCTCGTACTTGCACGGCAAGAATGTTGACAAGGTTTTATCCATCGCGAATAAGTACAAGGATATCACCAAATTTTATGGTCCTATTCAGGGAAGTGTAAAGAGTGAAGTGCGGAAGCGAACGCCGCTTGAAAAGAAGTACATTTCACTTGTACGCAAGGTCAATTCACGCATGCGTGAGATGGAACGAGAAGGGCTTGGCGACCTTGGCGGGTATCAAGAAGCTATCGGCGTTTTGAAGATGATGTATGAAAGTCTCATCTATCAAGGCATTCTGGGCGATTCGTTTCCCGTTATGCCGGAAGACCTTCCACCGTCTGCAAACCTGAAAGAGATTGTAAACGATTTCGTGCAATTCGTGCGTAGTCCAATGACAACAGCACGCGGACGTCGTGAGTATATAGACAGTGTCGATAAAGCATTCACGGACCGGGGCGAATCGGGTTCTGATTTCTTTTCCAGTATGGCGACCCCGCTCACGAAAAAAGACAAGATTGTACTTGGCTATTGGGTTTCTATATACGGTTCGCTCACGCATCCTTGGCTCGTGAGTGACCAAATTGTTGAGACGGTTCAAGAGTTGAATGCAAGCGGACAAGCACGGGGCAGTTTAGGTACAGTTCGACAGATTCAGCGAATGGCTGAGGCTTGGCACAAAGACCCTGAGGGGCACCGCTCATGGTATGGTTATCTTGCCGCCGCAATTGCGGGGCAATTGAAACACTTTAAGTTGTAAAGGAGAATTATTATGAGAAGATGGGACAAATATTGTGAAGACACTGAGAAGGCGTTCGTACATTTTAGAGATTGCATCTGGCAACCCGTGTACATTACGGGCTATCTAGGAACAAAGCATTCCTATTTATTTCAAGTGGATTACCGTCTTCACCCTTTTTGGGATAAATGGGTAACTGTTGAAGTACATCCCTCTGGTGAAATGGCACCTATTGACCTCAACATGAGCGATGAGGAATTTAACCACAAATTCAACGTTGGGGCTCTCGTTGTGCTCCGTGGGATGGATAGGGATACGGTCTTTGCATCTACTGAGATGCAGGATATTCACGGGAATGTTTTTATCCCTTACGCTTGTGGTATGCGCAAATCTATCAACCGTCTAGGCAATGCGTTTAGCTGGCCTAACGTGTACTATCGAAACATTCATCCGTTGGAATAAATTGTGAGGTGATAACAATGGACATTATCCAAGAAATCAAGAAGTGTCAAGAGAAAATCGATGCAAACACTGAACGAATCTTCAAACTGCAGAGGGGGGGAGTAATTATGTACCGTATTTATGTTGTTGGTGTTGATAAAGAGAATAAATCACACATGATTAGCACTCGTGACTTTGAGTATTATGAAGATACAACGGCGCTAATTGGATATGCACTTGAACGCATTATGGGCGCACCGTTATTTTGCGTTCCTAACCGTCTTTTTTTAAAGAAACTTGATGATTCAGAGTTAGCAGGGAAGTACGAATTCAGGTCAAACAGTATCGAAACAAACACGCAGGACGCATGTCGATTTGTTTATGGGTGGATTCAGCGAGATACATTCACTTCCGACGATGAGTCCTACGATGAGTCCGATGATGAGTCCGATGATGGCGAGTGCGGGGACCTTGCCTCTAAGTACAACGAGCTTGCCTCTAAGTACAACGAGCTTGCCTCTAAGTACAACGCTATTGCGGCAGGTCCTGTTATTATCATGGGTTCAGAACCTGAACAGACTAGGATTCCACGTAAGTTATTTATTTAACAAGTCAAAATCCATTGACAACGCCTAACAAAGGCGGTACAATATAAACAATGAAACGGAAAACGTTTCAAGCAAATAAAAAGGAGCTATTGTTATGAAAAAGAATTTTTGGAAACCTGCAACCTCTACTATCCCGGGTCCCGTTGATTTCAAACCTATCACGGTGCCCGCCGATGTATCCATCCCGGATGAGGCTTTCAACGCTGAACCGGTGCCGGTGTTTGAGTGTGAGCGTATAATCAACGACGCGCTCGATTGGTTGTATCCCTTTATGTTCAGTGATGAAATCATCCTTGAGCCTGGATACGAGCACGTTTGCGTGATTTCCCTCACTTGCCGGGTTGATGATGAGTCCACCGAAACCATTGAATTTTACAGCGATGACCGGATTAGCGAATGCAAGAAGAAGTTGCGTAAGATTGTGATGAACGGTTGGCCGGTTGAGTCCTTTGAGCAGAACGGAATCCTTTTATTGAACACCGTCTATCTTGAAAAGTTCTTCAAAGCCCTTGGCACTTTGGGCGGTACGCTTGATACTTCCGACGGATACGTAAAGTTCATCCCGTTTGCTGATACGTCCGCGTACTTTTGGGATTTGGTTGGTGAATGATATAGAATCTCTTCCGCATTAACTGATTAAAGAATAAGCACCCCTCTTGCGAGGGGTGCTTTTCTTATTGTTCCACATGGAACATTTGGTATCATTCGCCGTGTTGCGTTCCTGCGCCATAACTGGAATGGTTGTCGCTGTCATCAATGACTTCATCGCTATTGCTCTGAATCAGTTGAGACGGGTTCAGATAGATTTCAGAACCAACGGCGTAGCGACGGTTAACAAGCCAAGAAGTACCAGAGTCACTAGGGTAAATACACAAACAATGTGGTGTATCATACTTCACGTACAAGGTAATAGTGGCCAGAACATAAATGTTTGCTCCTGCTAGTGCGAGTAAAGGCACCCACATTTCACTTACGACAGGGGAGAAATCATCAGGCATTGTAAGATAAAGAATGGAAGAACTTCTGGCGGTCGCCCAAATATACCCCTCAAATTTCAAATGTTGATGGTCGTTTTTATCGTACCACAATTTGAGATTATCGATGTTGAGGTTAGTAGCGCCCACCTGTGAGGGCGTTACTTCCACCCATTCAACGCCACCGCCGCCACCACCGCCGCCACCGGACGGCGTCTTCCATTCAACAGACTCGCCATCGCTTGCAATAGTCGGGACCTGCCCGCTTGTACCACCTGCGGGAAGTGTGCGGAGCGCACTGATTTTGTTGTCCGTGTGTTCGTCTGCTTCCGTTACGGCGCTGGTTTTGGTAGTACCAGCAAGCGTGTCAACATAGAGCTTGTTTGTGACATCGTTGTTATTGGTCGGGGTTTCCGCGTGAGTCTCACCAAGAACCGTTAAGCCTTCAAAATGGTTGGTGCCTGTAAATACGTTGTTTCCAGCGGCTACAACGTCACCGGAGCCCGTACCGGGCGTGCCGGGTTGCCCTTGCGGGATGCCATAGTCAATCATGTATAGACCGCCGCCAACATTTTCAAGGGTGACCGTGGGTTCTGCGTCGGGGCTGAGCTTTGTAACAGTACCTACCTCAAAGGTAGGAGTAATACCATCTTTACCAGGTGTTCCGGGCGCACCGGGCGCACCGTCTGCACCCGGTGTTCCGTTCTTAATTTTTGCTGTAGTTGTACCGCTTGCATCTGTGACGGTAATAGTTGCGCCCGTTTCGGTCTGGACAACGTTTGCAGTAGGGCTCACACCATCTTTACCAGGTGTACCGGGCGTACCATCATTGCCTTTCGGTCCTTTGATGTCACGAGAGGTCGGGGGTGTAGTGGTGCTAGACTTTGCCCACGAGATAACCCCGGCGGTTGTAACGGTCGGATACCACAAATCATCCGAGCCACCACCGCTCTGATTCACCCATTCGTAACCGGAGCCATCTTCTTTCGGCGTTGCAACCTGCCCGTGAGTGCCACCCGGCGGAAGTTCGCGGACGTTCTTTACCGCCGTCAAGAGTACGTTAAATTTTTGACAAATCTGATTTAACCACTCAATAATAGTCGGTCCGCCTTCATACGGAAGGAACGGCAGAGGAAGCATAGGAATCACTCCATTCTTTGAAATTTTCATCGGTGTCTTTGTATAACGGGCCTGTACCGGGTGTATCGTGAGGCGGGTAAGGAATAGGCGGGATGACGGGGCAAGGGACCTTGCAAGGCTCAACGTTCACATCCATTGTATCACCTTCTTTAAGAGTAGTTACTATAAAAGAGCTGCGCAATTGCGGGGTCCTTTACAATCATCATGTTAATGTTCTCAATCACTTCACGGTAAGCGGCAAGAAGGCGGAATTTTGCTTCCGTTGTGCCCTTGCGGGTCGTGTTTGTAGTACTACCATCTTTGCCGGTTTCCTTTCGGGTTTCAGTATGTTCGCCACTTCCACTCGCTACGGTTTTGCCGGTATCGGTTCGTGTTGCAGTCGCCGCAACGGTTGTAGTACCTGTATCGCTGTGAGACCCTTCACTCGTACTGTTGCGACGGTTGCTGTTACCCTCTGCGGCATAATTGTCGTCCATACCACCGGTATCGCCTGTACCATCACCGGAATCACCAGAAACCGGGAAAACGTAGTGTTTATCGTATCCGTGTTCACCGTTTGTGTCGCTAGTGGACCCGCTACTTTGTGTACTGGTAGTATCATCGCGTTTGTCTTGGCCAGCACGTTCGTCGGTTGTAGTACGGGAATCACTGTTATTGCCCTGAGTTGTTCCCGTGCTCTCGCGTGTACCTTCCATAACGGTTTCAAGAGTTTCCTCATAGCTCTGCAATGGATTTGCGCCAATGTCCAGAGCGTCAATAGCGCGGCGTGCATTATAATAGGGCATAATAGCACGCATTGCAAAATCCATCTTTTGGACCATTTCGTCGGGGGTCTGAAAACCGATTTCACGGGTCCAGTAATATTGAAGAATTGCGCTGTTGATTTCTTCCCGAACACTGTCAGAGGGAGCCGGGTATTTACTCAATGCCTTTTCAGTAAAAGGATACCCGGATGCAATCAAGTCACATAGACGCACTGTTGCTACTGCCATCGCTTCCACCCTTTCCGCCGTCCGCAACATTCGGTTCGGTCTTTTCATCTTCTTCATCTAACGGAAGCCCGTTGTCATCAAATACGTCCGCACTGTTTTCGGTAGACCCGCCAAGCCATTTTACCGTTACTTTCGGGTATCCCATTGCGGCAAGTTTATCGAAACCGTCTTGGCGTGCTTTAATGACTGCTTTTGCTTTCATTGTGATTTGTTCGTTATTCGCGTTGACTTCATCATCAGTGACGCGTTCGGCCTTGACAACATTGACATTATTTGTGCCAAGATAGGTCAAGAGTTCAGACCATTCTTTATCAAGCTCATTTGAAAACGCCGAAATGTTATTGATACATTCGGTGTTCAATGCCTTGATATCGTTGCCCGTGTTGCTATCCACCGCCACGAAAATATAAGGGGTGCCAACGCTAATTTCTTTGATACGATTTTGCAAAGAAAGCTGCTGTGCCTCTGTGCCCGAAATAATGATAGGACAAGAAAGAGAGCTCACGTTGACATTACGGGCCATATGCAACTGCGCCATATCCTGCACAATGTGCAACACCATAAGATAGGGGACAATTGGTGTCGCCGTTGCACCCGGAGAACTTTGGCACACCGTGTCGTATATAATAACAGCATTCGTGTCTTTAAGATAGGTAAGGCCCGTGCCATTTGCCGGACAACTAGACCACTCTGTCGGGTTGCCATAGATGTCGAATGTTCCACCCGGCAAAACGTTGCCGCAACGGTAAGAACCAAGGATTCCATCAAACCAAACCGTATCGCGGCCTTCATAAAAAATGCAGCGTTCGGCGTACGACGGGTCAAAATATTTGAGGGCATCGGGGTCTTCACATTCATACGTAACACGGTTCAGGAAAATTTCAAGCGCACGATTTACGTAATAAATGCAAGTGTCTTCCATATCGGCTTGCGCTTTGCGGTAATAATTTGCTTTTTTCACTTAATCACCCCTTTATTGTATTTTTTACGCTGTAATCCATCCACGCGGCAGGGTCGTGCCAAATTCGGAGCCCTGCGTCCATTTGCTGATTGATGACATTCTTTGCCTCTGTAGGAAGGTCACCGAGGACATTTGCGCCCTGCGTCCAGATAAAATTAAAGCGCGTGCGTGTATTCAATTCGGGTTTTTTAATATCATTGATTGCATATCCGTAAGCTGTGAAATAATTGTCAATGATTTTGGCGTAATACGACTGTACCTGCATACGGTATTCAATAAAGGACATACGCCCGATTGCAAATTGAATGTTGCTATCAGACAGGCCAACTACTTCATTCGGAATGCGTGCACGGTCTTTTTGCTTGGCAATCGTGTCGGCGGCGTCAAGAGCCGTGTTGGCAATCTGCGCAATGCCAGATACCGCACCTGCCAGACCACCGGTTACTGCGCCTGTGACGGTAGAAGCAACTCCACCAACCAAACCGGTTGCAAGGTTCGCCGTATTGCGGATGCCTTGTACCGCATAGCTGTTTTGATTTGCAAAATAATCCGCACGCATTTCGTTATAACTGTAACTGCATAACGGATAGGTGTTCAGCTCCAATGAATAAAGCGGGTTTTCGCGAGCCGTCGGGCCTTTGTAACTATACGGGATAAGACGGCAAGCAGGGGAATTAGACAGTTGCGAATATAGACGAAACGTGGGGGTGTGTGCCGGAATATTTTGAGAAGCATCTCCATTAAAATACTCATACCCCATTTCCATCTGAGAACCCGCACCGTTGTCAATCACCAAATAATTAAACTGCTGAGTGTAGAGTTTATTGTTGTTAGGAGTATACGAGCCAAATGTTGCCGGGCTTGCTTTGCCTTTGATGTTATTTACACGGGGGTAGGCAGAATTGATAGGCTGAACGCCACTTGCAGGTGCCATAAATTCAGGAATCATTCGGAGAACCTGAACGCTCTGAATCATCACACCATCGACAAGCTTTTGCAAATAGAGGTTGATGGTCTGGATTGCGGTGTTTAATTTATCTTGGTCTGTCGTGTCCACCTCAAATGCGATGAAATCACAAGCTTGATAAATGCCCTGCTGGAAGCGTCCACCTGCAAAAGAAGGGGCAATGTTTTTAAGATTATAAGTGAAACTTCCGGCGGCGTCCTTTATTGCATTGATGATATAGGTACCAGCGTCGGTCGACGTTGTGGTTTCGGACGGTTTGTACGTGTATGCAATAAGCACACACGGTTTTGTATTCCATCCACTTTCCTCAATAATATCGGTGCCAATACCAGTGTATGCGGCAGTGCCAATATCAGCGGGGGAGATGACAAATTCACCGGTTTCGACATTTTCTTCAATAAGGTTAGCGCCAATCGTATCGTCTTTCACCGTCTCACGGCGTACCATTGTTGCAGGAAATTCGCAAGACCAATGCCACGTCTGCCAATAATCGACCTGAAAAGGTACGGTAACACTTCCAGCAGATGCGGGGCGCGGGGTGCCGATATAGGCATAAAACCACTTGTTAGAAAACTGAGGGTTGCGCCACATAAGATAATTGCAATTGTAGTAATCATCAAGCGTTGAACCATCTGTGAGCGGAACGGTAATTTCCCACGGGTCACCATCATTATTAACGGCGCGGCAGTTGTCAAAACTGAACTTTGTTTTAGACAGGAAAAAATTAGCTTCCTCTTGTTCACTTGCCAGCCATAGAACATTATTCATCTGATAATCGACAGGAGCATTTGACAGGAAATGTACGTCGGTCATCGGTTTAATTAAAGGCATATCTTCACTCCAAAAAATAAAGCGGGGGCGGTTGCCCCCGCCGATGTTTAAGAAGCGGTAACGGTCACATTTTTGGTATCCGTTTTGGACGGGTCCTGTGCGCTCGTAGCCGTGACGGAAATAGTGCTTGCGGTTTCGTCATTTGCGACATAGAGAATGCCGGACGGGCTGATAAAGGTTTTCTTGGAATTGTTGCCAGTAATGCTCCAATTCAGCTTGGAAGACCAGCCGCCTTTTTCTTCGCCGTTGACAACCTTTGCCACAATTTCGGTGCTTGCGCACTTTGCGGCCTTCTGACCTGCGGTAATGGTCACGGAAGTGATGGACTTCATAGAATCCACCAGCTCCACGCAATTTTCCATCAGAGAAGTAGAGAAGGTGCCATCAGTGAAATACCAGAAATTCCACACACGCTTCACCGGGTTGTAAATCTGCGTCATCTCACGGGACTGCAACCAAATCTGGAACCAGTCTTCCGACACGATAAAGCCAATAGCGCCGTCTTTTTCCGCTCCGCCGAGGTCTTTTACCTCAATGGTACGGCCCAAAAATTCGGTCTTATCCATATTGAATGCCGCCGCAAGTACGCCAACATCCTGAGAAGACAGGTATTTGGGGGTCGTGATAAAAATCACGCGGCCAATATCGGTAAGCTGAGAAACGCCCATCCAGTTATAATCACGGGAAGCGCCAACGGCGAAATTGTGAACGATTTCCTTTTCCACCGCCGCATTGTACTTCAATGCAGGTTCGTCCAGATAAACTTTACCGGAATCCTGCGGCAAAGTGATGTTGCTGTTGATTTTGACCGGGTAAACGCATCCGCCAGCGTGAGCCAATGCAAACAGCTTAGTGCTTGCCTTCGACTCCTCATCAATCATAGAAGTGACGAGGGTGCGCTGGATAGCATTCACAACGTCGTTAAAGCCCTCATAGGAGCTGAACGCACGCTTCAAGAGTACGTTAGAGATGGATGCCTTTACGCGTTTCTGGAAGTTGATGGAATGGAAGTTCGTGTAAACGCGGGGCGGCTCAACGCCGAAAACATCGTCATACGTTGAAGTATCACACGCGGTCCAGTCCACCACCTGCAATTTATCTGCGAAAATCTCTTCGACCGTGTAGCCGTATTCTCGCATTTCCTTGTATACGATGGACAGCGGGTTCTTTGCTTCGGATGCCTTTACGGTGCCGGTAATAACCGCATTGATAAGGGCAGGGCCAAACTCGTTGAACTTCGGGTCATACTTGCGGATAGCGCCGAAAAATTCGGCGGCGTTATCGGCAGTCGGTTCGGGAATCAGTGCCTGAACATTTGCAGACATCGCATTATACGCGGCCTGCGCACGTGCCAGGCCCTGAACTTCGGGGGTTGCTTTAGTTGCCAATATAAATCACCTCTTTAAGAATCATAAATAAGGTCTTCCAACTCTTTCGGGTCGGTCTCTTCGGTTGTCTCTTCTTTGGTATCAACGGTCTCTGTTACGTCATCGGGAACTTCAGGCGGCTCGCGGCCTGCAATCATAGCGCGGTAAGCTTCTTTCACTTTGTCATAGTCGCTTTTTGCAACATACTCAATGTCAGGTACGGCTTCCGCGATGTCTTTAAGATTTTCGCGAACGCTTGCCACAACATCACCGGCGGAAGTCAATGCTTCGCCGTCCAGGGTCGCAAGGTATTCGTCCAACGAATTCAATGCGGCAGAGACTCGCTCAACAACCTCTTCACGCGTCATTCAATCACCTCAACTTTCGGAGCGTGTATAGGTCAACTTGAGAGAATTGCACAACTCCAACAGCTTTGCCATATCGGAGCCGGTTGCGTGAATCTTAATATAGTCGCCGCTAGAAGGGACACTCTCTTTCTCACGTTCCACACTCTGATAAGACCCAAGGTGTTTTGCCACGCTTGCGTTGGCAGTTGTGAAATTTTTATCAAGCCAACTTAGAGGATTAACACGGGTGCCGTTATAAATCACCTCATAATGTAAGTGTTCTCCGTAACAGTTGCCCGTTTCCCCGGAATAGCCAATCAGGTCCCCTTCGTTGACCGTCTGACCATTCTTTACGAGGATTGTTTTCAAATGCGCATAACGCGTTTGAAGATTTTTGCCCTTGTAGGGGCTGTGACGGATTCGCACCATGTTGCCATAACTCTGCATACCGGTTTTGCTTTTACCGTTCCAGTATTGTACTTGGTCAACCGTACCGGTTTCAGACGCATAGACAGGCGTGCCAACCGCTGCACGGAAATCCAGCGCCCTGTGTGCCGAACCGTTATTGTAAGTCCAGCCAGCCGTAATGATATGGTTTAACAGAGGCCATTCTAGAACTACTTCACCATCACTTCGACGCATCGTTGCCGCCTTTCAACTTGTCCAGATAGGGCTTGAATAGAGCACACATCTGAGGATTTACTGCGCAAATGTTTTCAAGAATACTAATAAGCTCCATAATACAAATGTACACCGTTACGGCGGGAACGGCAGGAACATTGACCCCAATGTTGACATATACAATAGCATACTCAACAAAATAGGCAACTGCCATCGCCATAACTTCCATACTTTTATGGAAACCACCCTGTCGCATAATGGCAGAATTATAATTGCCATTATACCCGGCCTTGATAAGGCCCGTCACGACATCAAACACAATGAAACCCAAAACGATGATAAGATACATATAACACCTCCTGCTATTACTTTATAATTAAAATAGCACTTTGTTAAATCTTTGTCAATAGCATTCGTTAAAAATTTAACGGGATTTCCCTATACGGCTCAACAGAAACAAAATAGGAATAATATCGGGCTCACCGGATGTATCATAATTCGCGGCATTCGGGGTCCATTCAAGTATTCCAAAAGAGCCCCATTGCAACCCGCCACGTATGTCAATATCGGAAAAATCGGAAGGCGGATAATGCTCGCTGTCGGTGTCGATTTCCATCATATAACGCGCAATACTGCAAGTAATGCCGCGCCAAACTTTAACATATTGTACAGGGTTTGTATCTATATGGACAAACAACGAACCGGATAAGCTTGTTTGCAAATCATATTCTTTGATTTCATCAACCCCGGCGGCTTTGTCCAAAAGCAAAATATTCGCTTTGCTTGGATGTGGAATCTTTTCAATGTATGCACTTTCGGGGGCCACAAAAACGGCAAGCTTATCAAAACCGGAAATACTATACGTAAAATCGGTCATACCAAAATTAAAGCCGCCATCTGCCATTCCATGCGTTTGCCAGTCGCCTGAAAAGTTGATAGTAGATTGCAAAACACGCCATCCGCTTGTGTATAAATTCTGTGATGTGTACCAGGATAAATTAAACTCGTCGAATACGGGGGCAAGCGATGTAAGTGATGTGATTTGCTTTGTGTTTGGATGAACACGAAACATCATAGGAATACTTGCAGG
>OHZS01000763.1_pt1 | contig 11169 bp, 7 predicted proteins | sample 1580521 | NCBI WGS metagenome assembly OHZS01 (sample SAMEA3882503, study PRJEB24775) | human gut metagenome | biome: human-associated habitat; feature: intestine environment; material: feces | place: Netherlands | collected 2009/2010
TTATTCTGACGTAATATAGTTCGCCAGCTGTGATGCATCTAAAAAATTTCATACACCTAATTTTCCATAAGCAAAAAACGCTGCAAAGCCTGCTCCACAAATTTATTCAAGGAAATATTGTTCTGTAAAGCACAAATCGCCGCCTGCCTTACGGCCGACGGCGCTTACTTCTTTCCCTTATTTTGAGTTCTTTCCCTTGTTTTTCAAAAAATCTTTCCCTTATTTTGGAGGTTTTTCTAAGCCGGCTTATCTATTATCTGGCGCCGCCCTTTAGCAAAATAATATATGCAGGAGCGCTTTTCTAATATATTTTCTCTTCGCCCCGTACTGCCAACTGTTTACTAACCACTAAACACTATTCACTGAAAACTACTAATCACTTCTCAGCGCGGTTGATAGCGCAGATAATACCGCGCAGCGCTGCCACATTGACGTTAGAGTGAATGCCTACACCAAAGATATGGCCATTATTTTTCTGCTTCAGCTCAATGTAGCAAATACCCTTCGCATCAGAACCCTTGGAAATTGCATGCTCATGATAGTTGACAAATTCGTAGCCATTAATTCCGACACTGGTAAGCGCCTGGAAGAAGGCATCGATAGGACCGTTACCTACACCAACTACACTCTTCTTTTCGCCTGCAACCGCAATTTCGCCTTCAAAACGGCTGTGGATGCTGCCATCAGCTTCGTTAAGCTCGGTAAAGCGATGACGCAGAAGCTGGTACTTGCCGACAAAGTCGATGTATTCCTTGCGGAAGAGCTGCACAATCTGCTCGCTGGAAAGCTCATCGCCGTATTCGTCAGCCGCAGCCTTCACGATATTGCCAAATTCCGGATGCATTTCCTTTGGCAGATTGTAGCCGACGGTATGCTGCAGCACGAAGGCAGCGCCGCCCTTGCCGGACTGACTGTTAATGCGGATAACAGGCTCGTATTCACGATGGATATCCGCAGGATTAATCGGCAGGTACGGTACCTCCCAATATTCGGTACCGCTGTTTTTCATGTACTCATAGCCCTTGCGGATAGCGTCCTGATGCGAACCGCTGAAGGCAGTGAAGGCCAGCTCGCCGGCGTACGGCTGACGCTCAGGCACATGCATTTTTGTGCATTCCTCATAAACCTTTTTGATGTCCAAGATATGCGAGAAATCCAGCTCGGGATCAACATTTTGCGTAAACATGTTGAGTGCTACCGTTACGATATCAAGGTTACCGGTACGCTCGCCGTTACCGAACAAAGTGCCTTCGATACGGTCCGCACCGGCCAAAAGTGCCAGCTCGGCGCAGGCAACGCCGGTACCGCGGTCATTGTGCGGATGCACACTGACAATTGCTGCTTCACGGTTTTTAATATGACGGCAGAAGTATTCAATCTGGTCGGCATAGGTGTTCGGTGTACACATTTCAACAGTAGAAGGCAGATTGAGGATAATGGGGTTTTCTTTGCTAGAGCCCATTTCCTGCATTACCGCCTCGCAAATTGCAACAGAAAAATCAATTTCCGTACCGGAGAAGCTTTCCGGAGAATATTCATAGCGGATATTCATACCGCTGCGGGCAACCTCTTCTTCCGTCAGCTGGCGGATAAGGCGTGCGCCCTGCACAGCGATATCGGTGATACCGTCCATATCCTTGGCAAAAACAATTTTGCGCTGCAGTGTTGATGTGGAGTTGTAAAAATGGATGATAACATTCTTCGCACCGCGTACCGCCTCAAAGGTTTTGCGGATAAGCTCTTCACGCGCCTGCACCAGAACCTGCACAGTTACGTCATCAGGAATATGGCCGCCTTCAATCAAGGTACGCAGAATTTCGTATTCTGTTTCCGAGGCGGAAGGAAAGCCAACCTCAATTTCCTTAAAGCCGCAATCTACCAAGGTGTGAAAAAAGCGAATTTTTTCCGGAATGCCCATCGGTGTTACCAATGCCTGGTTGCCGTCGCGCAAATCAACACTGCACCATACTGGTGCTTTAGTAATCGTTTTATCAGGCCATTGACGGTCGGTAATTTTTATTTGTTCAAACGGAATATATTTTTTCTCCTGCTGCATGATTAATTTCCCCCTAGCTTTTCTTAACAATTATAAACAAAAATCCCCGTCCCTAACCTGTGTTATTTATTAATAACACAATTAGGGGCGGGGAACAATTCCACGCTGTACCACCCTATTTCAACAGTACCTCAACAGCACTGTCCTCTCAGCCTCCAACAAGGCCTTTGCCTGTAACGTGACCACACGTCCTTCCCTACATATCGGAAAGGCAACTCCGGGATCAGTATGCATATAACCATTGACATCGCTTTACACCAGCCAGCGACTCTCTTAGCCCATCCGGTCATATCTTCTTCCCTTCACCGTTTTTTTAGGGACGATATTTAATTCGTTGAATGCTATTATACGCACTCTGCTTTTAATTGTCAACATTCTTTTTGAAATTAATTTTTTAGCAGCAATATTGTAAACAATGTAACAGCAATTAGTGTGCTTCTATCCACGAATACTTATCCACAGCTTATGTGTTTTACCCACAGATTATCAACAGACTTATCAACAACTGTGTATAACTTTACCTGCTGCTGATAAGCTTACGCAGTAAATCAACAACGATAATGGAAGCGCCAAACAGGACGACAACGCCCCATTCATGCGCATTCAGCGGTGTTGTACGCAATACACGCCCACCAACAAAGGTCAGCAGTACCTGAATTGCAACAATCAGCGCCATTACCTGTAAGAAGCCCTTGTTCAGGCTGATATTCTTTAACAGGTTCAAACCGTCAGTACGCACATTAAAGCCATTGGCAACTGCCATGAAAATGTAGGCGCAGAAGAAGCCCGTGTAGGTATAAATATGATTATCTGCATCACGGAACAGATGGTCAACCCACGCGCTCTTGTAAAAGGCAATACCGACAATAGTCATATACAGGCCGCTGATAATAACGCTCGTAAGCATCTTTTTGCTGACAAGCGGCGCACTGCGGCGCTTAGGCGCCTCGCGCAGATACTGTGCCAATGCAGGCTCGCCGCCGAAAGCAAGCGCAGCAAGGGTATCCATTACCAGGTTAATCCAGAGAATCTGCGTAATCGTCAGCGGTTCATCAATATTGATGAAGGGAGCAATAAAGTTAATTGCCACAGCCGAGAAGTTAATCGTCAGCTGGAAAACAATAAATTTGCAGATAGAATTGTAAATCGTTCTTCCGTAAAGAATTGCCTGTTTAATACTGAGGAAATTATCGTCCATGATAACGATATCGCCTGCTTCCTTGGCAACCTCTGTACCGCTGCCCATAGCAAAGCCGACATCAGCTTTTTTCAGCGCCGGCGAATCATTTACGCCATCGCCGGTCATACCGGTTACAAGATTCAGCTCCTGCGCCAAGCGCACCAGGCGCGATTTATCCATCGGTAAAGCACGTGCCACTACACGCAGATGCGTCAGCTTAGCCTTGACCTCATCATCACTCATCTGTGCCAGCTCGTCGGAGGTCCAGACTACATCCTCCGCGCTTTGCAGCAGGCCTGCATCCTTGGCAATGGCAACTGCGGTTTCTTTACGGTCACCGGTAATCATTACTACCTGCACACCAGCCTGCTGTACAGCCTTAATAGCCTCCACTGCTTCCGGACGCACGTCATCACGGATGGCAACAACACCGGCAAGCGTCAGTCCTTTATCCGGCAGGTTATCAGCAGGTACTCCCTCATAGGTGCACAAGGCCAGCATTCTTATAGCCTGTCCTGCAAGCTCCAGCATTCTGTTATCCAGAGCTGCTTTCATCTCATCAGTCAACGGCAAACGGCTGCCATCTTTTGACCAATACCAATCGGTAGCCTGCAGCAGCTTTTCCGGTGCGCCCTTAATCAGGCAATATGCTACGCCGCCGTCAGCGGGAGCAACTTGCGCCCAGGAATATTTATTGGCGCTGTTAAATGGAATAAAGCGCTGGCGCTGCGGCAGCTGCGGCAAACGATAGGTACCAACATAATTGTTTAACGCTGCTTCCGTCATATTACCGCCGACAATCTTGCCGTCGGTAACGGTAGATGATGTATTAATCAGAACCTGCTGACAGGTCAGCTCCTTAAGACGTGCAGGCAATGAGGTGAAATCAGTAATTTCCTGTAAATCGCCGGTTAAGAAGCGTACTACCTCCAGCTGTCCTTTAGTAATAGTGCCTGTCTTATCAGTAAACAGCAGGTTAAGACTGCCTGCCGTCTCAATTCCGACCAGCTTACGCACCAATACATGGTCATGCAGCATTTTGCGCATATTGAGCGAAGAAACTATCGCAATCATCAGCGGCAGGCCTTCCGGTACCGCCATAACAATAATAATAATCGCCAAGATTACAGCCTGCACCAAATCGGCAATTACTGTTGTCATATCAGCAAAATATGCTGCAAAGCTGCCTGCCAGATATATCTTATGCAGTATTACCGCAACTGCTATCAGCACACCGCCGGCATAGCCGAATTTACTTATCTGCTCTGCCAGTCCCTTCAGCTTCAGCTTCAGCGGTCTGTCACGTTCATCATCCTTCAGCTCCTGCGTCAGCTGTCCGTAAACAGAATTATCACCAATCTTCACAGCCTGCATCACAGCGGTGCCTTCTACCACAACGCTGCCACGGAACAGCTTATGTTCATCCAGAAAATCAATTTTACCGTCATCCCATTGGAACTCAGCAGGTGCAACAGTTTTTTTAGCTTCCTCGCTTTCACCGTTCAGCGCTGCCTGGTCCAGCTTCAGCGTACCTTCCAGCAAAATGCCGTCTGCCGGTATTTTATCGCCGGCCTCCAGAATAATTGCATCACCAACTACAACATCATCAATAGCAATTTCATGTGGCTCGCCTTCACGCCATACCTTGCAGCGTATACGGCTCGCCTCCTCCTGCAGTTTTTGAAAGGCATTCTCATTGCTGTATTCGGACCAGGTAGAAACAAAGGTTGCCAAAATTATTGCCAGAAAAATACCCATTGTTTCAATCCAATCACCGTGACCAAGATACACGAAAAAAGCATTCACCAACAGTGCTACTATCAGGATGCGGATAATGGGGTCCTGAAAATTCCCCAGCAGCTTGCTCCAAAATGTTTCCCGCGGCGGCTGCGTCAACGTGTTATCACCGTACTTGCGCCGTGACTCTTCAATCTGCTCCTTGCTTAAGCCATATTTACTCATTTTCTTCCTCCTTTGACCTTACGTCTGCTACTTGTCGAAAATTGTGGTAAATCATGCAAGTACACTCTTCACCTTATATTATATAATAAAAAAGGGCGAAACAATGCTGTAAAATAAAAATTTTACAACAAAGTCTCGCCACTTAATTACAAAGCCGGATTCTTCCGAATCGTACTGACGGCAGTGTAAACACCAGCCCTAAGGCTTGTGCCGGCTACTCCCCTTATTTAAGAAAGTACCATATTATTTTATTTAGCTTATTCAGCCCAAACAGCTTTCATCAGCTTAGGATATTCAGTGTTAAGGTGGTCAACAATAACATCGATTACTGCATGAATCATTTGCGGTACGAATTGCTCATCGGTAGAAGGAATGCAGCTTTCAATGATAATATTGCCAGCTTCATCAGCATAATATTTAAACACCTTGTAGTTTTCGTTCAGAGCGTTCAGATGTGCCAGAACTGCAGCCTTGTTAGCTTCTTTAACCAGACCAGCGCCTACGCGAACCTGCAGCATCACATAGATGCTGTCGTCAATTACCAGCATAGTCGGCAGGTTTTGACCTTGGATGCCGATAGCAGAACGGAAAACAACGGGATGCATGAAGCTTTCTTCAGGAACCTCGTCTGCCTTCGGAACTTCGAATACATCGCCCCAGTTAATTTTGTTTTCTTCAAGGAATTTCTTGTAAACTTCAGCTTTCTTATTCATCATAAGACCTCGCTTTCATTGTTATAATACTATTATACACTATTATCGTTATTTGTGTACTTTTTTTATTAGTAAATATATTTGTTTTACACAAAATTCACAGCTTATTCAGCTTTTATTTTTAGCGCAAATTCATAACCATACTTTTCTGCAGCTTCAAGCTCAGCTTTCTGCGGCGTCCATTTGCAGTTAAAACCGGGTTCTACCGCATCGAAGCAGCTTTTTGCAAGCAGCTCCTCCATATCCTTCTGCGCACCACCGCCCCAGCCAAAGGTACCGAAGGCTGCAGCTTTTTTACCTTTAGCGCCGAGTCCCTTAAGGTAAATGAGGAGTGACCCCATATTCGGCAGCATGCTGCAATTAAGAGTTGAAGATCCTGCCAAAAAACCGGAGGCAGTAAAGAGCTCTGCTGCTACCGTACTGTTAGGTGTAGCGCCCATTTTGAATACTTTAACAACGACACCGGCATTAGCTGCACCGCGCGCAATCGCCCGTGCCAGCTTTTCCGTACCGCCCCACATGCTGTCATAAGCAATAACAAGGCTGCCATCCTTTACACCGCTGCCCCATTCGCTGTAGCAGCGCAGGATATCGGCAACATGCTCCGTCCAGATTACACCATGGGAAGGCACAATCATTTTAATATCAAGACCGCCAAGCTTTTTCAGCGCATTGCCAATCAGCTTTGCATAAGGCCAGAGAATGTTGGCAAAGTATTTTTTAGCTTCGTAGAATAATTCGTCCTGATTTACTTCACAATCAAAGCGCTTGCTGGTAGCGTAATGCTGACCAAAGGCATCATTAGAGAAAAGTATTTTATCATACTCACTATAGGTTGCCATGCTGTCAGGCCAATGCAGCATTGCCATCGAAGCGAAAGTTAAGGTACGCTTGCCGATATTTAAGGTTGCTCCGTCTTTAACAACCTCAAAAGCAAAAATATCTCCGTAATGCTGAATCGCCTCGTTTTTACCTTGCATCGTAATATAGAACTTTGCTTTGGGGCAAGCCTTGGCCAACGCAGGCATAGCACCGGAATGGTCAGGCTCAACATGGTTGATGACAATATAGTCAATGGAATCCAACGGTGTTACCTTACTGATATTAGCAAGCAGCTCTTCGGTAAAGGGCGCTTTAACAGTATCAATCAAGGTAATCTTTTCATCCATAATCAGATAAGAGTTATAGGTTGCCCCTCTCTCTGTTTTGTAGCCGTGAAAATCACGCACAGCCCAATCCTGAACACCAACGTCATAAATATTTTCTGCAATTTGCAATGGCAGCATAAGAAAACCTCCTTACAATTTTTCAAGAGTAACTTGACGAGTAACTTTATTCAAGCGCAAAACATGCTCATGATATTTATTCAGCGTACTGCGATGACCGACACTTACAACAGTAGTCTGCTGTAAACGCTCCTGTAGCAGGCTGTACATAGTCGCCTCAGTGTCTTCATCCAAAGCAGAGGTTGCTTCATCCAGAAAAAGCCACTGTGGCTGCTGGATATGGGCACGTACAAAGGCCAAACGCTGCTGCTCACCAACAGAAAGCACATGGCTCCAATCAGCTTCCAAATCAAGCTTATCCTTAAGATAACCAATCTGGCACAAATCCATCAGATAAATCAATTCAGTATCATCTATCGGTTTATTTCCCGGGTAATTAAGCGCAGCACGCAGTGTGCCTAATGGCAGATAAGGCTTTTGCGGAATAAACATCAGCTTATCACGTGACGGAAGAAAGATTTTGCCGTCGACGAAGGGCCAGATACCGGAGATGGCACGCAGCAAGGTACTTTTACCGCTGCCGCTGACACCCTTAATCAAAACATTATGCCCCGGATGCAGGGTAAAGCTGATATTTTCCAGAAGCGGCTTTCCGTCCGGCAGATTTATCTGCATATCGTTAACCTCAACAACATCTGCAGCAGCAAAGCGTTCCACATGAAAGCGTTCCGCCTGCTGAGAAACCTCATGCATATGATGGCCGAAGTAAGTTAAACGCATAACAACAGCCTGCCATTGAGCAATACTGCTGTACATATCAACAAAATACGAAAGCGAATCCTGCACGCGACCAAAGGCACTGGCAACCTGCATCAGTCCGCCTAGTGTTACTTCTTTCGTAAGATAACGGTTCATGGCTACAACAAAGGGAAAAATGATAGCGATTTGAGAATAACCGGAATTTAAAAAGACAAGCTGTTTTTGCTTATTAACAAGCTTCCAGAAGTTATCCAAAAGCATTTTAAAGCGTAGCTTAAATACACTGCCTTCCTGCGCTTCACCACGGTAGAAGGCAACGCTTTCCGCACTTTCACGCAAGCGAATCATACTGAAACGGAAATCCGCTTCATATTTCTGTTGGATGAAGTTGATTTTTACCAGCTTGCGGCCAACAATGTGGGTAATATAGGTACCAATGACAGAATAAAGCAGTGATGCCCACAGCATGTAGCCGTTAATTGTCCACGTCTTACCCATAAAGGTAAAGCTAAGACTGCCGGAAAGATTGTATAAAATGACAACAAAGGATGCAAACGTGCAAAACGCCTTGAGGATCCCTATGCCAAAGCTCAAGGTCATTTCAACAAACTGACGCACGTCCTCACTGATACGTTGGTCAGGGTTATCCGTATCCTTACCGAACATCTGCAGATTGTAGTAGGTTTTGTTTTGCAGCCAGATGTCGATAAAACGCGTTGTCAGCCAACGACGCCAATTCAAAATCAATGTCTGCTGCAGATAATATGAGTATACTGCCAATAAGATATAAATGGCAGCTAACCATGAAAAATGAATAAGCTCGTCAAAAATCTTCTTTGCATCATAATTTTGCAAGGCGCTGTAGAAGCTGTTGTTCCACTGGTTAAGCAGAACAAGCATATAAACCACGCCAAGTGTCAGCGCTATGATACAGCCTAATAAAAAGAAAGCCTTTTTCTTCTCTTCGGATTGCCAATAGCTTTTCGTAAGGTACCAGACATCCCTAAAAAACTGTCTGGTCAGATTAAATCGTTGCATATACTCAAGACTCCTCTTGTAAAGAAATGCTATTCAGTTCTTGAACAGTTCTTTTTTATTATACTATAAATATTAGCCTAAGAGTATCGCCAACAATAAAATTTACATTTTAGATACAAAAAAGAGCTCACACTAATGTGTGAGCTCTTGAAGTTAGCTAATGATTATTTGCCAACAGGACCGATCATAGCCAGCATGGTACCTGCAGCAACTGCAGTACCGATAACGCCTGCTACGTTAGGACCCATAGCATGCATCAGCAGGAAGTTGGACGGATTTGCTTTTTGGCCAACAACTTGAGATACACGAGCAGCCATAGGAACTGCGGAAACGCCAGCGGAACCAATCAACGGGTTGGTCTTGCCACCGTCTACCATGCACATCAGCTTACCGAAGATAACGCCGGCAGCAGTACCAGCTACGAATGCAACCAGACCCAGAACGATGATCAGCAGAGTCTTAGCGTTCAGGAAAGACTCAGCGCTCATGGTCAGACCAGTACCGGTAGCCAGCATGATGGTTACGGTGTTCATCAGAGCGTTTTGTGCGGTGTCGGACAGACGATCCAGGCAGCCAGCTTCTTTGAACAGGTTACCAAGCATCAGCATACCAATCAGAGCGGTTACGGAAGGTAACAGCAGAGAAATAACGATGGTGCACATGATCGGGAAAGCAACCTTTTCAAAGTGAGAAACCGGACGCAGCTGTTGCATAACGATTTTACGATCTGCTTCAGTGGTGAACAGTTTCATGATAGGAGGCTGAATCAGCGGAACCAGAGACATGTAGGAGTAAGCAGCAACTGCGATTGCACCTAACAGCTGAGGAGCCATTTTAGCAGCCAGGTAGATGGAAGTCGGGCCGTCAGCACCACCGATGATGCCGATAGCAGCAGCTTCTTGTACGGTGAAGCCAAGCAGCATAGCGCCCAGCAGAGCTACGAATACACCGCCCTGTGCAGCAGCGCCCAGGAGCAGGGTTTTCGGGTTAGCCAGCAGAGGACCAAAGTCGGTCATAGCGCCTACGCCCAAGAAGATCAACGGAGGGAATACTTCGTGGTGAATACCATACATGATAACGGACATAACACCAGGTTCTTCGAAACCGTTTTTAGGAATGTTAGCCAGAATACAACCGAATGCGATCGGGGACAGCAGCAAAGGCTCGAAGCCTTTAGCAATAGCCATATAAAGCAGAAGCAGACCAACGCAGATCATGATTACATGACCGCCTGTCAGTGCAGAGAAGCCGGAGTCTGCCCATACAGAAGACAAAGCAACAAAAAATGCCTCAAACATGTGAATTTTTCCTCCTTGTTTCCCTTAATTGGGATGTTATAAGTGCAAATAAGCTCCACAATAATGCTACAACACTTTCATTTTAACTGTATCACCACAGTCTCCCCTAGTCTACCTGTGGTCTGCTTGGCGAAGCAAGCAGAACATCAGAAAATGTCATTTCTTCTTATGAAGCTGCTTAAAGCAGCAGCACTGCTTTGAAACCTTTTTTACAGCTAAATCTTATTTAGCCTTGGTAGGATCAACTACCTGGATTAAACTCATCAACATGCCTAATCCGATTAGAACTCCAAAGACAATGGTCATGTTGATAATGGCAATCAGCCACGGATTTGTTGTTACAGGACCCACTGTTTATCACCTCTTCCTAAGATAATTAAAGGGGAACTAGGTTCTATAAGCAAGATGCTTATCTTACTTTAATAAGTATAAAGTTATATTTTTTTATCTTCTGTTGCACAGGCCACACTGTTTTCCGTCAAACAGTTACTTTATTTACATAATCATTTCACTTTAACTTCTATACTATTTCAAAAGTTCATTAATCGTTTTTGTTGCCTGTGCAACAGATTGTCATTTTGAGTTTGCTAAAATAAATACTGCAAAGCAACAATTTAATATCCTCTCAGTTTTCAATTTGTCTTTAGAGAGATTGGGAGAATGCTGAAACGACTGCGAATTTAGTTTTGGCAATAAAAAATAACCAGCTGCGAACTGGTTATTTTTTTGCTTTCAAACAGGCACAGCCTAATGACTGTACGTCTATTTAAAGCTAAACAAAAGCAAAACCCATCCGGTAAAAACCGGACGGGCTTTACTTTTTTAGGGAGAGTTATCACAATAACTGTTTATTTAGCAACAGGGCCAATCATAGCCAGCATAGTACCTGCAGCAACTGCAGTACCGATAACGCCTGCTACGTTAGGACCCATAGCAT
>OHZS01000765.1_pt1 | contig 11159 bp, 6 predicted proteins | sample 1580521 | NCBI WGS metagenome assembly OHZS01 (sample SAMEA3882503, study PRJEB24775) | human gut metagenome | biome: human-associated habitat; feature: intestine environment; material: feces | place: Netherlands | collected 2009/2010
CTGTACCCAAAGCTGCCCAGTTTTCTTCCCAGCGCCAGATAATCCCCGTGGCTGTAGACGATCAGCTTCGCCTTGTTCAGGCACAGCTTGCCGCTCTCGTCCAGCAGCCGCTCGTCCACATCCACGGCGACGCACTCGGCCAGAAACAAATCATGCGAACCCAGCGGAATGACCTGCGTGACCTTGCACTCCAGATTTACGGGGCTTTCCTCCACCAACACCGTGCCGACCTTGGCCGCAGGGACAGCGGTCAGGTGCATGGCAGCGAACTTGTCCACGTCGCGCCCACTCTTGACACCGCACCAGTCGATGGCGCGGACAAGGCTCTCGGTGGGCAGGTTCACAACGAACTCGCCGCTCTCCTTAATTAAATGGTGGCTGTACCGCTCGGGCCGCACGCTGATGGACAGCATGGGCGGCTGGGTGCAGATTGTGCCTGTCCAGCCCACGGTGATCAAATTCGGCTTTTCGGGGCTGCCGCAGCTGACCAGCACCGGCGGCTCCGGGTTCAGGAGGGTGCTGCCTTTCCAGCTCTGTTTGCTCATCCGTGATACTTCCTTTCGTAGGGGGCCCAGGTGCGCTCCGAGATGATGTAGCGCGGGCGGGCCTTGGTCTCCATGTAGATCTTGCCGATGTATTCGCCGATGACGCCCAGGCATACCAGCTGCACGCCGCCCATGAAGCAGACGATGCAGACGATAGAGGCCCAGCCTGCCACCGACGAGCCCAGAATGGCCTGCACGATGGCCCAGATGACCCCGATGAAGCCGATCAGGCTCACCACGATGCCGGCTCCGGTGATGATGCGGATGGGCTTGTTGGACAGGCTGGTGATGCCGTCAAAGGCCAGTGCCAGCATCTTGCTCAGGGGATAGTGGCTCTCGCCGGCCAGACGCTCGTGGCGCTCGTAGGTGACCACGTCGTGGGGGAAGCCCACCAGCGGCACCATACCCCGCAGAAAGATGTTCACCTCGTGGTAGTCGGCAAAGCTCTCCAGCACACGGGTGCTGATAAGGCGGTAGTCGGCGTGATTGAACACGATGTCAGCACCCAGAGCGTTCATCACATGGTAGAAGCCCTCGGCGGTGAACCGCTTGAAGAAGGTGTCGGTGTCGCGGCGGCTGCGCACGCCGTACACCACCTCGGCACCGTCCAGATACTTCTGCACCATCTCGTCCATGGCGTTGATGTCGTCCTGACCGTCGCAGTCGATGGAGATGGTGATATCGCACTTGTCCTTGGCTTCCATCAAACCGGCCAGCACTGCGTTCTGGTGACCGCGGTTGCGGCTCTGGCTGATGCCGATGTAGTGCTTGTCGCTCTTGGCCAGGTCGCAGATGATGGACCAGGTTTTGTCCTTGGAGCCATCGTTGACAAACAGCACGCGGCTGTCATCGCTGATTTTACCGGCGGCAACCAGGTCGGTGATCTTTTTCAAAAACAGCTTGCTGGTAATGGGCAGAACCTCCTGCTCGTTATAGCAGGGGATCACGATGTACAGGATCGGATTTTCGCGGGTAGCCTTCATGGTTTACAGCACCTCTTTTTTGCTTTTTCTGCTGCGCCGCCCGGCCAGCAGGTAAATTGCCGTCAGCAGAATGCTAATGGCGCTGACCCCGATCCCGCACCAGAGCGGGGTGGGGGAATAGTGGAAACGAATACAGTTTTTACCGGCATTCACCTTGACGGCCATCAGGCCGTTGATGTTCAGGATCTCTGCAGATTCGCCGTTGACCGTGGCGCTCCACGCCTTGTCATAGGGAACACTGAAAAATGCGTACTGCTCGCTGCCGGATGTGATTTCGGAATAAAAATAGTCTGTGCCATAATCAAACACATCGGTGCAGGCTTCGCGGCGCTTGTCCATGTCGGCATACTTGTTTTCCTGGCTGATCTTACCATCCAGCGCGGCATCATAGTGGCGCAGTATGGTGGAAACCGTGGTTTCGTCCTCGTCTGCCACCACAAGGGTCTTTAACATGGAGTGGGCGCGCTCGGCGGGGTCAATCTCGTCAAACTCACTGCGGGTCATGTAGGTATCATAGCAGAAGCCGATGGGCAGGGCGTGGGAATCCTGATAGACGTTGATCTGCTCGTGACCGTTGGAAAAACTGGTGTAGATTTCATCCGGCCAGTCGGAGTTGTTGCGGATATAATACCCAACGGAAAGCAGCTCGTTGGTGCCCTCCGGCCCGGCGGGGGTAATGGCGTGGCGCTCGTCCCCAAGGGCATCATACAGTGTAAAGATGGAGGGGGAAAGCGTGCTCAAAAAGAAGGTACGGTCCGGCAGGTAAGCCGCCATGCCGCGGTTGGAATACGGCTCCCAGAAATAATAGCGGTAGGGCAGGGCATCAGGCAGGCCGTCGCCGCTGTGGATAACGTCACCATAAATTTCTGTGGTGGTCAGGCCGATCGTCTGGGTGTAGGCACGCTGATAGGTGCCCACGGTAAAACCGGTGGTCAGTGCAGCAACCAGAGCAGTGCAGGCCGTCAGGGCAGCCATGGGGCGGCGCAGGCGCAGCCGCCGCACCCCGCCCAGAGCAGCAAACAGCAGAACCACGCCGCCGATGGCAATCAATGTCAACACAACCAGCCAGTATTTGCGGTACACTATGGTATCGCGCTTGACGTACAGATACAGCGTGATAGCGGCGATGACTGCAGCCGAAATACCGCAGCCCGCACGCCAAGGGTAGTCCTGCAGATGGTCCAGCACCTTGATGGTGGCCAGCACCAGCAGGAACACCAGCATGTAATACCAGCGGCGGTACGGCTCGCTGGTGAACATGACGAACAGACTGTTGCTGACCGGGCTGGCTGCTACAAGGAACAGCCCCACCAGCAGCACATGCAGCCAGTCCCACTTCCAGCGCAGCAGATAAGCCAGAACCAGGCAGACGCCTACCAAGGGCAGGTACGCCGCGATGGAATACCAGTTATCATGCACCACAGCGGAAAAATTGAACATATTCTCCGCCGGGAAGAAGAGCGCCCGCAGCATTTGCAGGTAATTGGGCCAGTCAAAGGTCAGTTGGCTCAAGCTGATGTGATCCGATACGCGGGGATTATTGAGCACCGCCGCAATGGAGGGGATGAACAGTACCCCCGCCATGCCGACGCCCAGACAGCCTTCCAGGATGCAGGCCGGAATTTTGCGGGCATTTTTGCGCAGATCCGCCCCGGGGCGTGCGTCCTCGCCGCCAAAAAGATACCGCGTAATATAGTAAAACACCAGGAAGAAAACTTCCCCGATAAAAAAGTAATAGTTGACCAGCGCGTTGATGGTAACGGCAAACAGGAACGGAGCTTTTTTGCCCTCCTGCATGCGTTTGTCCAGCCCCAGCATCAAAAGCGGGAACAGGGCGATCACATCATGGAAGTGATAGAACACCACGTTGATGCAGGAAAAACCGGAAAATGCATACAACACACTGCCAAGCAGGGCGCTTTTCTCGCTGGCACTGCGGCGGAAGTAGGCAAACGAGGTCAGCCCGGCAACAGCATATTTGAGCATATAGATCCAGCCGACCAGATAGGGAAACGCGCTGGCGGGGAAGAGAAAGCTCAGCCAGAAAAACGGGCTGCCAAGGGTGTAAAAACTGAACGAGGATACAAAGTCCGAACCAATATCAATGCGCCAGTTCCACAGCACCTCGCCGCTTTTGATGGCGTTGTTGCACAGCATGTTGTAGGAGAGCTGTTCTGCGTCAAAATCCGCCGCAACCAACAGCAGGCCGCCGTCCCGTATCATGTAGGGCAGCAGTGCAGCCGCGGCAATGGTAAAGTTCATCACAAAAGCCAGCAGCAGCCACCGGCGCGGGAAACGGTTTTGCAGTGTTTGTTTCATGTAGCAGCCTCGCGGCATCAGCCCTGACCGTTAGAAAGTTCGATCCCGCGGGTGGGCATGTTTGCCATATTGTTCAGGGTAGAGTTGTATTTTTCACCCAGGGATTCCATAGCCCAGTCAGTGCAGTCCATAAAGGTATTGTCAAAAATATCATTCATGAACGCATCTTCGCCCATAAACACCCCGGCGTAATGCCCGCCGGAAATGGTGTTGCGGGCAATGATGTTCTCATAGCAGGGGGTAAAATCCAGGCCCTGCACGGCTTCGTCCGCGTTCAGGTCAGTGCTGAGCTCAATACCAAAGAAGTGGAAGGTATCGCTGGCACCCCGGTTGTTGTCAATGATCTGGTTGCACAGAATGGTGTTGCTGAACGCCGAGCGCACAGCCTTGATGCCGGAACCGTAATTGTCCCGCACAATGTTGCCGTAAATGGTGTTGTAGGCGGTGTTATCCAGCGAGATGCCGGGCAGCTTGGCGGGGGAGGAACCATCCGCCATGCGGCCCTGATCCAGAATAAAGTCAGCTTCCAGATCCTCATCACTCATGCGGTTGCGGCCGCCGTTCTGGCGGATCTCACATCCGGTAATGTAGTTGCCGAAGGAGCCGTAATCCAGGCACATGCCCTCTTTTTCGTTCTTGTAGATTGTGTTCTCTACATAATAGTTCAGGTAGCCGCTTTCCGAATAAATGCCGGAGGAATGGTTCTGCGCAACCGTGTTGCCGCGCATAACCAGCTGATGGGGAGACTGTAAAATATCGTACAGCATTTCATCCGGGAACGGATTGTAGGCGGTCTCAATGTCCTCAATGGGCATGGAGCAGAGCACCAGCCCGGCGGTCAGGTTGCGGGCACCAGAGTTATTTTCAATGCGGTTGCCCTCGATCACGCCATTGCTGATCTCGCCGTTCAGGAAGATGGCACCATTCTGGTTTTCATGGATGCTGTTATCGACCAGTGCAAAGCCGGTGTTTTCCCCCATAACGCAAAGGCCCTTGAGGGAAACATTGCTGATGTCAAGGTCAGCCAGATAGAAACTGCTGGAATTCTTGACATACACACCGTAATTGCACCCGCCGTTGATGACAAAGCCGGTCACGGCGGTATTTTCCGCCTGGTCCAGAACAATGGCTTTGTCCAGCGTTTCATTGCCGGGGGTCAGCACTGCGCCGTTGCCGTGCAGGATCGTACCAGTGGGTACCACCAGGGTGGCATCCATCACCAGAGCAGGGGAGATGACCTCCACCGTGCTGCCGGGGTTGGCTGCCAGAAAGTCATTCAGTTCTGCCAGGCTGGAACCGGTAAAATTCACAGCCTGGGCGGTTTCGACGGTGGCCAGGGGGGCCAGCCGGGTCATGACAGAGTTGTACAGGTTTTTCCAGTTGGCCTCCGGGGTATCAAAGGTGGCAGGGTCAATACCGAGGGTCTGAATGCGCTGGATGACCTGCAAAGGGGCAATCAGGCTTTCGGTGTCGGACTGGGTCATCCGCTCCAAAGCGGGCAGGGCATAGCGCTCGGTCAGGCTTTGGCTGTCGGTATCCAGCAGGGAAACATATTCCTCTGCGCCGGGATCCGCAAAATCCACAACCTGCCCAGTACCGGCCAGCACGCAGCTGATGGGATCCGGTTCAGCGGTAGCCTGTGGTTCTGCGCTGGGGGCCAGGCTGAAAATCACATGCGGGGCGGGGGTCAGCTTGACCCCGACCACGCCGATCACGGTGGCAGCAGCAATGCCCGCAATGGTAAGAACAAACGAATTTGCCTTTTTTTTGGCCATAAGTGTAAGATTCCTTTCCGGGAAAAACCGGGGATAGGCCCGGTAAAATTACTTGTCCAGGTTCAGATACTTTTTCCAGAAGTCCAGACTGCGCACTTCGCCGCAGCGCTCGCGGTAGCTCTGGGCGGCAGCGTCAAACTGGGCGTCGATCTCCTTCATGCAGGCTTTCATCTCGCGCACGCAGCGGCTGTATTCTTCCTTGCTGCGCTCGGTCACAAAGCCTTTCTGGGAGTTGGAATCATAGTTCAGCACCTTCTGCACGCGGTAAGCATTGTAGGCGGTCATGTGCATCATGCTCACAACGGTGTTTTCGCGGGTGGGGGGCACCAGCCAGCCGTTGCGGGTCAGCTTGACCTTGAGGTTTTTCAGCTTGCCCTTGTTTTTTTCTTCCTCTTTGGTGGCGTACAGGTAGCGGGAATAATCAAACGGAACATCCAGCTGGTCCACCGGCTGGGCCTTGTAGCCATATGCCATAATCTCTTTGTGCAGGGCTTCGGCATCGGTCTGTTCCAGCCAGTCAATGCCTTTCAAAAAGTCGCGCACGCCGCGGATCAGCAGGTCAGCATTCTTATAGCGGTAGCGGTTCACTTCGCCCATCACCTGGCTGCGCAGGTCGGCTTTCAGGGCGTTGGCATCATAGCCGGGGCAGTGCATGCTGTTGTCGATGCACTGGTTGCGCAGGATGTAGTAGTACATCGAGGAAGAATACTTGCTCTCAAACGGCTCATGCCATACGCAGATGCCGTTCAGGGTGACCAGGCGTTTGCAGTTGCGTAGGCCGTATTCAATGTCATCGCCGCGGATAAAGATGGGCATGGGCAGGTTGTCCGGCCGCACAACGGCAATGGGGATGCAGCAGTACCACCAGGCGTTATACTCATGGCGTTCTTCCAGCTCATTGGCAACGCACAGGTCAACCTTGGTCAGATCAAAGTTGGCTTTGTGGCTGATCAACTGGCCCTGGTTCCAAGCGGCGCCGTTTTCTACCTGAATGTTAGGGCGGTCCAGCCGCAGCATGGCACCGCCGACAAATACATCCGCATATTCCGGCTTGCGCAGGCTCAGCAGGGTGTAGGTGCGCAGCAGCACATCGGTATCCAGCACAATGTCATCATCCATGACCAGTACATGGGTAACGCCTGCGCCATTTTCGTTGGCTTTCAGGATCTCGATCATGCCGCGGGTAAAGCCGCCGGCACCGCCCACATTGGCGTTGGGCACAACATGCACGGTATCGCTGTTCAGCTTATCGTAATCCAGCGTCTGGCCGTTATCGGAAACAAACACTTCCAGGTGGTTGTGCAGCGGGCTGGCGGCGTTTTCCAAAATATCGCTGCGCATGCGGGCAATGTTGCCCATAACGAACGGCTCCCGGCGGAAGGTGCAGATATCCACGCCGATTTTGACGGGCTGCACATCCTTTTCAGCGGCATCGCACTCATAAGCGCCGCCGCAATAGGCGGCATTGCCGCTCAGAGCCTGCAGCTCAAAAAACAGCATGCCGTCAGCGCCCTTGGGAAAATCGAAGCAGAATTTCTGCACGGAATCCGCCTGCACTACTTTTTCGGCCAGCACGGCGCGCACGCTCTGGCTGTTGATGAAATGGCGGCTGCACAGCACAACGCGCAGCTTGCCGCTCAGTTTCAGCCGCAGCGAAAAATTCTGCGCGGCGGTGTAGCGGCGCCATTTGTCTGCGCTGACGCTGTTAAAGTAGGTATCAAAGCAGACGCGTTCGCCCTGCTCAATGCGCAGGATATCCCCCTCATCGCGGAAGCTGGGGGCTTTCATACGGTAATACAGTCGGTCCTCGGTGCATATGCCCACGCGGGGCCAAAGCAGCTTTTGCAGCAGCATACAGTATTCTCCTTTCACTTTTTGCCTTATCATATCCGGCAAATTATTCAAGTATCCGGCACAGCATTATAAAATGCCGCCGTTGGATTGTTTTCCGCGCGCCCATGCGCTCAACGTGCGGTAGGGCAGGTAACGCCCGGCCCGCAGCAGACGGGTGTTTTTGTTGGTCATCATGGCAGCGATGTGTGGGTAAGTCTGGCACAGCATCTCGTCATACCGGCGCAGGGCCAGGCCGGTTTCACGGTCGGGGGGAAAGCGCAGGTACAGCTCAATCAGGTACTGCGCCACATCCCGCGCCCGCTGCACCAGCAGCAGGTCCCGCCCGGCGGGGGCAGGCTGTGCGGCCAGCGGTTCGGCAACATCCAACAGAATGCGCGCTACGCGGATGTAATCCTGCGTGTGGGCGCGGTAGCTGGCCATGCTCACGCTCTGGCCATCCCGCCCCAGGCGGTACTGGTACAGAACCACCGGCACAAAGCAGATGGTCTGCGCCGCAGCCATGCCAACAAACGTATAGCCCATATCCGTGTAGCTGCAATGCTCCGGCATGGGGCGCCATGCGGCGCGCAGAGTGTTGGTGCAGAGGGTCAGCGCGTGCATCTCCATGCACAAATCAGGTGTGGCCTGCTGCACTTCACCCACAGCATACACACGGTTTGTATCAAATTTGCAGCAGACATCAAAGGCCTTTCCGCTGCCGTTTTCCTGCACGGTGCGGTAGTTGGTGTATACCGCATCTGCTGTGCAGTTTTGCAGGCGGCGCAAAAGGGTTTGCAAAGCATTGGTGTCAAACCAGTCATCGCAGTCCAGCGTGCGAAAGTATCGCCCGGAGGCCAGCTCTACCGCGATATTCAGCGTGGAGCCGTACCCGCCGTTCACCTTGCTCACCAGCCGGAAACTGCCGGGGTGTGCCTGCACAAAGGCCTGCGCCAGCGCGGCGGTGCCATCGGTGGAGCCATCATCAATAATGATCACATCCAGCAGCGCCTGCAGGCTTTCATCCGCCACCAGGCAGGATTCAAGCGCTTTTTGCAGCGTGGCAGCGCCGTTATAGGCGGCAACCGAAACCGTCAGCAGCTTTTCCATCAGGTTTCACCGGCCTCCATAGCGCGCACATAGTCCGCGCAGACTTCACGCGATGGCCCATCCCCGCGCAGAACACCGTGATCCAGCCAGATGGAGCGCTGGCACAGCTGCTGCACCTGGTTGATATCATGGCTGACGAACAGCAGCGTGGTGCCGTTGGAAAGCATCTCTTCCATGCGGCGGTGGCATTTCTGCTGGAACATAAAGTCGCCAACGGCCAGCACTTCGTCACAAACCAGAATGTCGGCCTGTACTTCAGTGGCAATGGAAAAGCCCAAACGAGCGATCATGCCGCTGGAAAAGTTTTTGACCGGAACATCCACAAAATCTTTCAGCTCCGAAAATTCAATGATGCGGTCAAAATGCTCCATCATATAGTCCCGGTCGTGGCCAAGCACCGCGCCGTTCAGGAAAATGTTTTCCCGCGCGGTCAGATCCATGTCAAAACCGGCGCCCAGCTCGATCATGGGGGCAATTTCGCCGTTGATGGCAACGCTGCCGCCGGAGGGGTACATCACGCCGGAAATCACTTTCAGCATGGTGCTTTTGCCGCTGCCGTTGCGCCCGATCAGCGCCAGGGATTCGCCGCGCTTCATGCTGAAAGAAACATGTTTCAGTGCGTAAAATTCGTTAAAAAACAGCTTGTGGGTCAGCAGTTTTACGGTGTATTCTTTCAGGGTCTCAGTTTTTTCCTGCGCAAGGTTAAAGCGCATGGAAACGTCATTGACTTTAATAATCTCGTCCATACGTTACCTCACATCAGATATACAGGATAAAGTTCTTTTGCAGCTTGCGGAACACCAACAGGCCAATAGCCATAGAGGCAACGGCGCAAAAAATGCAGGCAATCCAGGTGTTGGGGCCGGGAATGTTGCCGTACATCATCAGGTTGCGGAACAGGTTGATGTAGTGGTACAGCGGGTTCAGCTTCATCAGTTTCTGCAGGGTTTCCGGCAGGGCGGTGATGGGGTAGAACAGCGGGGTGGCGTACATCCAACCCATGGTAAGGATACTGTACAGGTGCATCATATCACGGAAATACACCGCCAGCGCGGAAAGCAGCAGCCCCAGCCCGCAGCTGAAAAAGAAGAGCAGCACCAGCGGCAGCCAGCTCAAAAAGATGGTCCAATAGAAGGTGGCACGGGTAAAGATCATGACCAGCAGAACCGCACCAAAGCTGAACAGCATGGTGACAAAGCGGGAAACCGCCTGGCTGATGGGGAAGATGAACTTGGGAATGTACACCTTTTTGATCAGCGGGGCGTTCTGGATAACAGAAGTCAGGCCCATGCTGGTGGTCTCATTGAAAAAGGTAAACAGGGTGTTGCCGCAGATCAGGTAAAGCGGGAAATTTGGGATATCGTTGCGGAACATGTACGAAAAGATGATGCTTTGCAGCAGCATCATCAGCAGCGGGTTCAAAATGCTCCAGATGTAACCCAGAAAGCTGCGGCGGTATTTGACTTTCAGATCGCGGCTGACAAGTTCATGGATCAGCGGTTGGTATTTTTTCAGGTGGGTCCAGGCGCGCTGCGCGGAGACCTGCATTGTTTCGGCCATGTTTGGCTCCCTCCAGATTTATGGCCCGCATAAAACGTCAGAACGTTGTTTTGTGCGGCACTTGTATCAACACCCCGCGCGGCAGCCGCCGCCAGGGCACAGTTTCTACTATTATACAATAAAAGACATTAAAATGCAATTCGAACCGGGCGGCAAAAAATCATGGGTGTGCGATGTTTTTTGCCGCCCGGTACCGCCCTTTTTGTGCAACAGTGAAAAGGAACGCAAAATATGAGCGCAGTTTGTGTAAAAATCGTTGAAACCGGGACGGAAATACGGTACAATAAATATGACATAACAAACCCTGCGGCGGGCCATGACCTGGTTTTGCCCGTGGGGCCAGAAATGAGAGGTAGATGTTATGGAACATTTTAACCCCCTGCTCCTGCATAACGACAGCCCGGCTAAATTTATTACGATTGGTGAGGTCATGCTGCGCCTGACCCCGCCGAACTATGAAAAGATCCGTATGGCTTCCAACTTTGAAGCCAGCTATGGAGGCAGCGAGGCCAACATTGCCCTGGCTCTTGCCAACCTGGGTGTGGACAGCACGTTTTTCAGCGTGGTGCCCAACAACTCTTTGGGCAAAAGTGCGGTGCGCTGGCTGCGCTCCAATGATGTGCACTGCACCCCGATGATCCTTTCCACCCCGGAGGAAACCCCGACCCACCGTCTGGGCACCTATTACCTGGAAACCGGTTACGGCATCCGCCCCAGCAAGGTTACTTACGACCGCAAGCACTCCGCTTTTACTGAGTATGACCTTTCCAAAGTGGATCTGGACGCCCTGCTGGACGGCTTTGACTGGCTACATCTTTCCGGCATTACCCCGGCTTTGGGCCAGAACTGCGCCGATTTTGTGATGGCCTGCCTGAAAAAAGCCAAGGAAAAGGGCCTGACCGTCAGCTTTGACGGCAACTTCCGCTCCACCCTGTGGACTTGGGAAGAAGCCCGTGACTACTGCACCAAGTGCCTGCCCTATGTGGATGTTCTGTTTGGCATTGAGCCTTACCACTTGTGGAAAGACGATGCCGACC
>OHZS01000769.1_pt1 | contig 11152 bp, 9 predicted proteins | sample 1580521 | NCBI WGS metagenome assembly OHZS01 (sample SAMEA3882503, study PRJEB24775) | human gut metagenome | biome: human-associated habitat; feature: intestine environment; material: feces | place: Netherlands | collected 2009/2010
AGTAGGCTTTGTCGGCCAGCATCTCGCGCTCATTGTTATAGGGCAGATAGGTGGCCACGCCGGTTTCTTTGTTTTCGGCAAAGCGTGTTTCGTCCTCCCAATAGGGGGATTTGATTTTGGGTTTTTCCACCTGTTCGAAGGTAAACCATGCGGCTTTGTCCTTGGCGTTGTAGGCCACGCTCTTCAGTTGGCCGTTTACGAGGCTGTACATTTTGCCGGCCTTGGTTTTGCCCACCGAGCGAATGATGTAAGTGCCGGTCTGGCCCTTTACGGGTTCAAAGCAGAATTGTGCATTGTTCCACACACCATCTTGTGCCGGCCACTGCAGCAGGTAGTCTATCGAGGCATTGCCGCCACCATCGTCAAAGTTCTGGGTGTAAAAGGCATTTGCCACCACACGGCGGTCGAGGTCGAGCATCTTGATGTTCCAGTACTGCCCGCGGTTGTCCTTGTCGGTAGTCTCGCCCACAATGTGGGCATTGTTCTCACCCGAGTCGCCATTGCCAAGCACCATGTCGGGGTGCTGCACCGAACGTATGCGATAGGTCAGCTCGGCATCAAAACCAGCGCGTGCGGCTTCGGCCAGACTGAATTGGGCGGCCTTGTTGCCTGCCGCCTTGGCTTTGTCTATCAGCACAAGCTTGCTGCCTTGCACAGCCGCAGCCTTGCCAGGATTGTTGGTGGGCACCAGATTGTAATGGCTGCCGTCGGCCACCACGCGCCACAGCTGGGCTTCGTCAGAACCGTTATTCTCACCAGCCTCCACACCGTTGCCGTTGTAGCGCACAGCCTGGTTGTTGAAGGGATTGATAATGCGCCACGAGCCCGAAAGCTCTGACATGACGAAATGCTGTCCGGCATCTTTTTCGTTGAGTGCTGACAGCGCAAGGTGTCCCTGCCCATTGGCATCGACCACCTGTCCTTTGAGCGCCGACACCAGGTGGTAGAGTGCGCCTGGCTTGAAGCTCTGGGCGCCAGCGCCCAAAACAGACAGACACACCGCTACGGCCAATGTCAGCCAGCGCAGATGTAAAAAGGTCTTGTTCATGTTTTGAATGTATTGTTGTTTGATGATTATTCTTCTGCAGGGCGGTCTGTCCAGCTCGTGCTGTCCCAACCCTTAGCGTTCGAAAACGAGGTGCTGGCATCTACTTCTACATCGTCGTTGACGCCAATTCCTGGCGATATGGCCAATAATTGTTCGGCAACGAAAGCGTATCGCTGCGATTTTGGGGCGGAGTACACCTTCCTTATAGTTGTCGTTGTCATATTTACGTCGTTAGGGGGTTAGCATTCTCTTTTTACCATTTACAATGTACATGCCCTTGGCTTGAGTGGTTGAACATTTACGTCCGTCGATGCCATAAACCGCGGTGGGCGCGTTTGTGCCAGTCTCCACCACATTGCTTACCGAGGTTTGCGTGCCGCCAAAGTTCATGGTTATGGCAGGTAGCGCAGCGTTCCATTGCAGATATGCCTTGTAGCGTGGCAATGTGCTACCCACTTTGGCACGGTAAAAGGCCATTTGTCCCTGTTGGGAAGCCAGCACATAAGCATTGTCGTCTGATGCTATCACGTGGTCGCCCTGTGCGTTGGCTTGCAAACGGTTGTCTGTGAGTTCGGCCACTGGATTTGAGGCGTCAGCTTGTTCCATAACCAGCACGTCGGTTGCTGAGTTCGTGGTCAACAAAACGCCTTGCTCAGCAGGAATGGCATAGCCTTCGGGCACCGAAGTGAGTTGTGCCATGTCGCCGTCTACTTGTTTAACGTACCATGCTTTCGCACCATTGGGCACTACGGCATTAAAGGGTGCGCTAAAGGTGGCAATAGATGCCACGTCTTGCAGTTGGCCGGCTGCGTTCATCTTCACTTCCAGTTGGGTGGGAGTTGCGGGCGTGTTTGACTCGAACACGGGTTCGCCTTCGGAATCGACTAAGAATCGGCCTTCTATACCAAAGAAGGTCAACTCCTCAGGGTGTAGGGCCTGAACGTCCCAAGCATTATTCTCCTCATCGTAGATTCCTCGTTCAAAATAGAAATAGTCATTCCAGTGTTTGGGTTCGAGGGCAAATATTTCCTTTTTGGGATTACTGCGATCATTGGGCACAGAATCGGTCACCCATATACGCGTGATGGTGTTAGTTTCAGTATCTATTTCAATCGCCCACAATGTCCAAGCGTGGTTGTTGTCACGAATTTGTGCAATGTAGTTACCCGTAGTGAAATACCTCAGCAACACCTCGGTTAATATCTCTTCGTTGGAATTTATCCAGCCTCGCGTGAAGATGATTGGATTATCGTAGTCGCCCACGGGGAGGTAGTTCTGAGAAATATCGGAACGTGAGTAAACAATGGTTGGATGCGTCTCTTTCAGATACCAATCAAGGGCCTTAAACACATAGTCACCATTATCGCCAAAGTAGGAGTTGCGATCAAATTCCCGATTGATTTCCTCTGGGTCCCAACATTTACCAGTGTAGATGTACCGTTCCTTTATGCGATCTTGCCACCAAGCTATCATGTTGCTACTAACTGCAGCCCAGCAACCATTCGTAAACTGGAAGGTGTTGTACCAGCCGCCCTCTACGCTGACGCCTTTTGCCCAATATTGCACCCTCTTAGCTTTTGCCGAAGAAGTGGGGAACATGGTGCTCAGCGCGAATATCAATGCAAATATAATTGATGTCTTTTTCATTTTATCTGTATCAAGTAGATGTTTAATATCATTTTAGGTGCCATTCTCCACACTGAAGATTGTGTGACGCCCACACGCTTTGTTGTTTAGGGATTACACACACCACGCACAGAAGAGCCATAATAGCGGGCGTAATTCCAATCTGGCTTGGCATAAACTTGGGTAAATTGCAACTGGTAGGCAGAGCCACAGTAAGTAGAGGTTTGGTAGAGCGAACTCGACCAGTAATATCCGTGTACGCCTTTCTCGTTAAACTGATTGGCATAACGACAACCTGCCGCAGGCAAAAAGAGTGAGGCTTCGCTGCTTTTGCTTGCTACCACATATCCTGCAACGCCTGTTTGGTTGTAGTCGTCAGTCCATGTCCAATCGCAATTCGCTTGGAGTTCTGCCCACTCTGCCTTGGTGGGCATACGCCATGTGCCACCCCATGTGCTGGTAACGGCATCATCGGTGGCATCGAGCGACATTATGCCATCAGCATTTGAATACTTCGTGAGCGAATTATAACCTGCTCCGTGAGCGTAGGTAGCCCACCGATAGTCCGTTTTCGAGGTTGTTTCGCCCCACGCATAGTAACTGCCTGCGTCTTGAGGACGATTGGCACCGATATTGACCGAAGCCCATTTAATGCCACTGGGCAATCCCATATCAATCCAAGTATGCCCAGCCTCCTCGCCGGTGGTTTGTGCAACCATGGCACAAGACACTGCACACATTATCAAACAAGTAATCTTTCTCTTCATTCCTTCATAAATTAAATATTTAATACTGCGACGTCAAGGTGTAGATGTCGCTGAACTTTTGCAACTATTCTTGGGTTACGGGGTAACGGGTTAACGGGGTAACAGGTTAACGGGTTGACGGGTTGACAAGTAAGTATGTAATATACTGCTTACAGTGTCGAAGCCAGAATGGAAGAAGCTTGACAAACTTACCCGTCAACTTGTCAACCCGTCTACCCATCATGCCACGCGGCGCATCACCTTGTAAAAGTTCCAGGCAAAAAGGCTCGCGGCCAAAATCAGACCGATGCTGAACGCCAGATACAGGCCCACCACGCCTAAACCACAGGGGAAGGCCAGCAAGTAGCCGGCCGGTATGTTGACTACCACGTAGCTGACAAAAGCTACCCACATCATGGCCATCACGTGCGAGGTGCCTCGCAGGGCGTTGGCAAAGCATATTTGCATGGAGTCGCCCAACTGATAGAGTATCATGGGCAGTATGAGGGTGAGGGACAATGATATGACGGCGGGGTCGGAGGTAAAACCGTGTATGATAAATTCGCCACCGAAATAGAATATCATGGACGATATGGCGGCCATGCCTAACAATATGAACACACCGGCACGCGTGGTGCTGCGCACACTGCTCCAGTCGCCTTGGCCATAGAAGTGGGCCACACGTATGGTGATGCCCGACCCGAAACTGTAATACAGCAGGAACCCGAGTCCACCAAGGGTTACCATCACCTGGTAGGTGGCCAAATCGACGGCACCAAGCCAACCGGCCATGATGCCGCTCACGGTGAAGGCGCCACTCTCCATGCCCATTTGCAGGGAGATGGGGAACGACTGCTTGTTGATGTGCAACAAACTGGCGGTGCGCACTGCCGACTGGCAGAAGCCCTGGCGGTATGCGGCATAACGCTTGCGCCCAAGCAGCAAGGCCACCATGATGACGGCCATTATGATGCGTGCCGTGAGTGTGCTGACGCCGGCGCCAAGCAAACCGAGGCGCGGAAAGGGACCAACACCATAGATTAGCACAAAGTTGCCCACAATGTTGAGCACATTGCCCACGAGTATGACCCACATGCCGGTGGAGGTTTCGGATATACCGTCGGTAAACTGGCGCAGGGCATTGAACAGTGCCACAAACAGGAGCGAGGCGCCAATGGTTAAATAGTAGGGCCGTACCAATGGCAATATTTCGGCGGGCTGCCCCATGCGGTCAATAAAGCAGTAACCTACGCCCAAAATGAGCATGAGCAACAGGGCAAAGACGAGGTTGCATATCAGGCCATACTTCAAGGTGCCGCCAGCCTCAGCCCGACGCCCCTGCCCTACCAACGAACTGATGAGGGGGGTCAAACCATAGCTATAACCTAACATCATGTAGACAAAAAGGTTGAACACGGCGTTGACAAACGAGGCGGCTGCCAGTGCATCGGTGCTGAAGCGCCCTACCATCATGGTGTCGGCAAAACCCATGATGATAACGCCCAACTGGCCTATGGCTATGGGCACACCAAGCTGCAATATGGGACGGTAATAGCGGTTCCAGGTATTGGCGGTGGTTGCATTCATATATAGTTACAGTGCTTAATAAACAGGTTTGCGGGTTGATGAGTTGATGAGTTGACAGGTTGACGGGTAAGTTTGTTTTGTTTCTGACCATTCTGACTTTAACGTAATAAGCAGCGTAAAGTTTACTTACCCGTTAACTCGTCAACTCGTTAACCCGTCAACTCGTCAACCAATAAAGCTAAATGCTAAATTCCTTGACCACAACGGCTTGTTTGCCCGTGCCAAAACTGATGGTGAAGCGCAATGGCTGCCCCTTCAGGCGATGGGGGGCCACAATGGTGGCCTTGTAACGTATGCCCTGCCCCGGCAGCACGCTGGCCACGGTGGCGGCTGGCGAGATGCCTACACGCTTGTTGCTGCACGCAATGTTGGGCGCTACATTGTAGAGGGTGCGCGAGCCACGGTTATAAATGTCGAACACGATGCAGGCTTGCTCGTCGGCGTCGAGCCGCTGGTTGTTGTTGTCGTCAAGAAAATGTATGTTGCTCACCTCGAGTGACTGCAAATCGCTGTGGACAGCCGCAGCCGACTTGTAGCGCGGATTGTTGTAGGTGTCATACTGCACATCGTTGCCGCTGACGGGGGCATCGTTGCCGTAGGCGTAACTGTCGTTTTGCGTGTCAATCTTTGGTGTATGGAGAGCTGTGGCAACGGCTCCTACCGCACCACCTATTATCATGCCGGCCAAGGTGCCTCTGTCGGCACCTCGCGGACCGCCCATCAGTCCGCCAATGCTCGAACCGAGCATGCCACCTAACGAACTGCCCGTGGCCACTCCCGCAAACTGGTTGTAGCTGCACGAACTCACTCCCATGGCCAAACTGAGCACCATGGCGGCTGACATTGTGCCCTTGTATGCCAACAGCTTTATCCTGTTCATGATTGTAGATTTTACATTGTATGTTGAGTGCAAGGTGCAGTACATAGTGCATGCACTTTTACCCCGATATGGCCTCTACACTTTGTTGTCCGACACTTTGCCTACGCTCTGCGACTTTGTTATTTTACCATTGATTATCAACGACTTCGGACGTGCAGGCCACCTTCAAAACCGTCTGCACTACCTGTGCACACAATGCACCAACTGCTCACGCCCCGTTTCATAAAAAGGGTATGCCAAACTTTGTGCATTTGCACCGTGTGCCGCAACAGTTCGTGCTACGGGAGATAGAAAACCATGTCACGGGAGGCAGAAAGACAGTGCATTCGTCTGTTCATTCTACCTCCCATGACAAGATTTCTTACCGCACGCAACAGTTTTTACACGCTCCGCAACGGGTGTTGCCAAGGTGTGGTTGACTCGTGCGCTACAACCTTACATAACTTTTTTGCGCACAGTGCAGGCAAGTGTAGACAAACGTGCAGACGAGTGTGGGCAAGTGTGTAGGCATTTTCCGATGTCACCTACGTTACACAACGCCCTTATTATCACACAGTTCAGCATAATTAGCACAGAGTGCAGACACTTTTGCAAATAAAAAGTTGTGTAGGAAAGAGTGCGGTTTGTGCGGATTTATTTTACAGTAATGACAAGGTATTTGCTCACGCTCCAGAAGGCTTGCGGATTGGTTATGCGCAAGGTGTACTGTCCCTGGGCGTCCTTGTCGAGCGAATATGAACTGGCCGGGTGGCTGGTCATGAGCTTGGCACTCTTTGAATAGAGGCGTATGGTTCTGGTCACACGCAGGTCGATGCGCGTAAAGTAGTCCTTGTTAAAGTCGTTGCTCTTCAGCACGTCGCCACGTTGCAATATGCGCTGCTCACGCAACTCGCGCTTGGTGCCAAACACATAGTAGGCTGTGTTCAGTTCCTTGTCCTGTGCAGCCACAGTGCGCGCCTTTTCCTCATTCTTTTGCGTCAAATCGCTCACATTGGTGTTTAACGCGTTAATTTGCTCACCTTGTTCGGCTATTTTGATGTCCTTCTCAGCCAGCTGGGCACGGAGGTCTTCTATCTCCTTGCTCTTGTCTTCGAGCTGCTTGTTAAAGTTGGCCACCATCTCCTCGAGCTTGGCCTTGGTGCGCGAATCGCTTTGGTTTGACGCACGCAACTGCTGTTGCAGATTGGCTATAAGCTCGCGGTTGAGTTTCAGTTTGTTCTGAATGAGCGTCATGTTGTCGATGATGCGCTGCTTGTTGCCTTTTTCACCCTGGCGGTTTTCAACATTTACGATGCCCTCAGCTTCGTTTATCTGGTCAAAACCGTCCTGTATCTGCGACAGCGTTTCGAACATGTCGCTCGACTCGTTCTGCGACTGGGCAAGTGCTTGGCGCAAAGAGTCTATGGTAGCCGCATTGGGGTCCTGAGCCTCTTGCTCTTTTTCTTTTTTGGTGTTGCACGATGTGACAAACGACAAGGTGCACACTGCTGCAAGCAGCATGATTAACTTCTTCATAACGGAAAGATATTAGCGAATATGAATAATTTGCAGACTTAGCACGTTTATTCTGCGTCGTGTTTAGTGTCTTTTTTCTTTTTCTTGGGGGCTTCGTAGCCTTCAACCACAATAACGAACTCGCCACGCGGCTCGGTTTCGGTAAAGTGGGCCAGTACCTCGACAAGGGTGCCGCGCACGCTCTCCTCGTGTATTTTTGATATTTCACGACAGGCCGAGCAGTGACGCTCTGGGCCAAACACCTCGACGAACTGGGTGAGGGTCTTTACTACGCGGTAGGGCGATTCGTAAAATATCATGGTGCGAGGCTCCTCCTGCAGGGCGGCCAAACGGGTGGCGCGTCCTTTCTTTTGGGGCAAGAATCCCTCGAAGGTGAAACGCTCGCAGGGCAGACCCGATGCTACAAGGGCCGGCACAAAGGCGGTGGGGCCAGGCAGGCACTGCACCGTTACGCCACGGGCTACGCAGGCCCGCACCAACATGAAGCCCGGGTCAGAGATGCCTGGCGTACCTGCATCGGAAATGAGTGCCATAACCTCACCGGCTGCCATGCGCGCGGCAAAGGCATCGGCCGTTTGGTGCTCGTTGAACTTGTGGTGCGACACCAGCTGATTCTTTATTTCAAAATGCTTGAGCAGTATGCCCGAGGTGCGGGTGTCTTCGGCCAGAACCACATCGGCCTCCTTCAAAATGCGCAAGGCTCGGAGGGTTATGTCTTCAAGATTTCCCACGGGTGTGGGTACTAAATAGAGTGTTCCCATGGTGCAAATATATAGCTATTTTGTTGTTGTGCAAACAAAAAGCGGGGCTTTTCCTCTTTTTTAGGGTAAAGACGGGCTGTGCCTCGGCACAAATTTCAAACAAGTTTGACTTTGTGCGCTCGACTTGCACCTTTTTGAGATAAAATAGATATATTTGCCACAGAAAGTCCAAAGAGGTTTTTTCAAACTCTATTAAATATGCGTCCCATGACACAGAACAATTCTGCCAATAACGGCACACCAGATAATGCCGCCTTCAAGGTGGGCGGACAGTCACCCATCACCTTCGACCGCTTTATTCGCGGACTGATCGGACTGCTGCTCATTGTCGGACTCGGCACTGCGCTATACTATTTGAGCGGGGTGCTGATACCTTTCTTTGTAGCATGGATGGTAGCTTATCTGCTCTACCCGGTGGTGCGTTTCTTGCAAAACAAATGCAGGCTGCGCAACCGCTTGCTGGCCATTATCACCACCCTGCTGCTCACATGCGGCGCCATAGCCGGATTCATTTATATTGTGGTGCCGCCCATGATTGAGGAGATTGGACACCTTAAAGATGTGGCTCTCTCGTACATACAAGGGGGCATCAACAACAGCACCATACCTGTGCCCGTGCAGCAATTTTTGCACCGCCACATCAACGAGTACCAAATAGAGCACCTGCTGCAGCAAAAGGACGTGATGTCTGCCATCAAGACAACTCTGCCCAAACTGTGGAATGTGTTGTGGAGCACGGCCGGCATCATCATTAACATTGTGTGCTCACTCATAGCCTTGCTCTACTTGCTGTTCATACTTACCGACTACGAGAAGTATGCCAACGGCTGGATTAAGTTTGTGCCACGCAACAAGCGCGCATTTGCCGCGCAACTGGTGGGCGACATCGAACACGGCATGGCGGGCTACTTTCGCGGACAAGCACTAGTGGCACTGAGCAACTGTGTGATGTTCTCTATCGGTTTTTTGATTATCGGGTTCCCCATGCCCATAGGCCTGGGCTGCCTGATTGGTGTTATCAGTTTTGTGCCTTACCTGCAAGTGGTCGGCATGGTGCCTGCCGCCTTGCTGGCACTGCTCAAGGCTGCCGAATCGGGCGAAAACTTTTGGTGGATCCTCTGCCTGGTACTGATTGTGTATTTGGTGGTACAGGTGTTGCAAGACACCATTTTCACCCCACGCATAATGGGCAAGATTATGGGACTGCCCCCCGCCATCATTTTATTGTCACTGTCGGTATGGGGCTACGCCCTGGGCATTGTCGGCCTTATCATTGCCTTGCCCGTCACCACGCTGGCCATATCATATTACAGGCGTTACGTGGTGGGCAGTGAGCGCATCACCGACGAACTGGACACCGAAACCATTGCCATGGAGAAGGCCGCAGGCATCTATCTGGACGAACACGAGGACACCAAAAAGCCGCATCAACCCGCCACTCCGCCCGCTGAGAAGCCTCAATCTTCAGAAAAAGCAAAAAAAGTTGGCAAATAATTTGGCGCGTTAGAACAAACTTCGTACCTTTGCACTCGCTTAACAGCAATAACGGTTTGACTTGCTAGCTCAGTTGGTAGAGCACAACACTTTTAATGTTGGGGTCTTGGGTTCGAACCCCAAGCAAGTCACCAAAAGAGTAATCAGAGGAGAGTATTACACAAGTAATACTCTCTTTTTTTGCATTTTGTGCATTAGGATAAAATAAGAAGAAGGCGATGATCTTATCCTCCACGGTAGAAACAGTAAAAATCCCAGCTATGTGGAGGATATTTGATGTGATATTTCAATAAAAGCATCGAATATCAATGTAGAACTCGAATTTTGCATTCATGGTAGCCCCGAATACAATGAATTCTCAACAACCCACATCTGGATCGTATCAATCAACGGTGACAATGTTGCGAATACTGCAAAAGTTCAAGGCTATGCGCTCTGCCTTCCGACAAAGCGCATGGGGCTAAACAGAACATTTCCGATAATGCCTTTGCCGTGTCACGAGATTGCCGAAGCAAGGCGTTTGCCACCGCCCCACATATTGCCCCTATCCATGTAGCCCACCTCTCCCACTCCCCCACACAAGCACACGAAAAGCCGCCATGCGCACAGCAAGAGAGCCAATGCGCACGGCGGCTGAAAGAAAGGGTTGCCCGAGGGGATGGGCTTGGTGAATAAATGAGTTTCTGGATTATCTTATGATTATACGGCAATTCTCATACTCCTTATTGGAATTCGCAACACGTACAATATACAATCCCGAGGTCAATCTGCTTGTATCAATGCTTGCATTCTTTTGTCCATCATGGAGATTTTGTGAACAGACAACTTGTCCTGCAGCACTTACCACTGTAAGCGATGTTGGTGATTGAACAGAAGAAATGTCAACACTAACAATTTCGTTTCTTCGCGGCATGACAGGGCTTACCTTTATTTGAGTCGATATATCCCTCACCTTTTTTATAGAGGTACTTATTTTACCTTCCTCAAAGGCGTAAATCCGTGTAATACATTCTTCACCCATGTCATCATTACTATTCTCTCTCCATAGATCTAAGCATATGTAAGAACGGCTATTCCCTTTATCATTATAGAGACGAAAGATTTTAATCGGCTGATCTTGTTCATCCGTATTATAAAATATTGTCCTATTTTCTTTCTGTGCTATATGTAATATTCTGCTTTTTGCCGAAATCAGATAATCTTCCTCATCAAGTTTTACAAAATGAAAACATTGTCCGCACTCAAGAGTCTGGCTTAATATAAAATCTTTTTGTTTTTCTATGATAAAATTACCATCTTCTGTGTATCTGTCCAAAATAATCCGTCCTATTCTTTCAATTATTATTCTTTTTAGAAAAATTTTATACAATAAATTATAACATAGGTCTTTATTTTTTTTCAATTTCGTATTACAATGTAAAAAAAGGTTATGGGAGGTTACTAACATGAAAAAATTCTTTAAAATTGTTGGAGCAATCGCAGCTATAGGTGCCGG
>OHZS01000771.1_pt1 | contig 11123 bp, 9 predicted proteins | sample 1580521 | NCBI WGS metagenome assembly OHZS01 (sample SAMEA3882503, study PRJEB24775) | human gut metagenome | biome: human-associated habitat; feature: intestine environment; material: feces | place: Netherlands | collected 2009/2010
TGTTAATATAACATGAATTCACGAAAATTGCAACTGTTTTGTTGAAAATCGTGAAAAAATTGTGCTTTTGGGGGAATGGCGGTGTATTTTCGTTCGAGAATGTGGTAGTATAAAAGATATGCAAAGAGGAAGCAAGGAGAAGTATTAAAAAGATTATGAAAATTATTCTGACTGCGGTCAACGCAAAATATATTCATTCCAATCTCGCAGTTTACACGCTGCAGGCGAGTGCGGAGAAAGCCGGTGTGTTTCCGGAGATCCGTGAGTTTACGATCAACCAGTCAAAAGATTCCATGCTGCGGAGTCTGTTTCTGGCGCATGCGGATGTCGTCTGTGTGTCGTGTTATATCTGGAACATATCTATTGTGGAAGATTTGATTACAGAATATCACAAAATCAGCCCGGAAACGAAGATCTGGCTTGGCGGGCCGGAGGTGTCGCGGAGGAGATGCTGGAGCAGTATCCGTTCCTTGACGGAATCATGAAGGGTGAGGGCGAAATTACCTTCCGTGAACTGGCAGTGTATTACCAGAATCAGGAGAACGGCACGGAGGGGAAAACGCTTGAAGAGATCCACGGCATTACATACCGTGATGCAGAAGGAGCCATCAAAAGCAACCCGTGGCGTCCGGTCATGGATCTGTCCGAGGTGGATTTTCCGTATGCGAATCTGAAAAAATTCGAGAACCGCATCATTTATTATGAGTCAAGCCGCGGTTGCCCGTTTTCATGCAGTTACTGTCTTTCTTCTATTGATAAGCGGCTTCGGTTCCGAAATCTGGAGCTGGTCAAAAAGGAACTTGCTTTTTTCCTGGAACAGAAAGTACCGCAGGTCAAATTTGTGGACCGTACGTTCAACTGCAGGAAAGACCATGCAATGGCGATCTGGAAATTCATTGCGGAGCATGACAACGGCGTGACGAATTTCCACTTTGAGATTGCCGCTGATCTGATTACTGAGGAGGAACTGAAACTCTTAAATACCCTGCGTCCGGGGCTGGTACAGCTTGAGATCGGCGTTCAGTCTACGAATCCGCAGACGATCGAGGCGATCCACCGGAAGATGGATTTTGGAAGAGTCACAGAGATTGTAAACCGGATTGCGAAGGGAAGAAACATCCATCAGCATCTCGACCTGATCGCGGGCCTGCCGTATGAGGATTATGACAGTTTCCGCCGTTCGTTTGCGGATGTCTATGCACTGCGTCCGCAGCAGTTACAGCTGGGATTTTTGAAAGTGCTGCGCGGTTCTTTCATGTATGAGCATACCGAGGAATATGACTGTCATTATCAGGAGCGCGAACCATATGAGGTACTGTACACGAAATGGCTGCCGTACGACGATGTGCTGAAGCTCAAAGACGTGGAGGAGATGGTGGAAGTCTACTACAACAGCGGCCAGTTCGTCCACACACTGCCGATGATCGAGCGTCTGTATGAGAACCCGTTCGATTTCTTCCAGGAGCTCGGCGATTTCTACCGGGCAAAGGGCTACAGTGAGGCGGCACATAACCGGATTCAGCGGTATGAAATTCTGCTCGAGTTTTTGCAGGACGAAAAACAGCAGGACGAAGCATTCTTCCGTCAGATGATGGTGCTCGATCTGTATGCGCGTGAAAATATGAAGACACGGCCGCGCTTTGCAAAAGATCCGTCCGAATGGAAAAACGAGTCGCGTGACTTTTATCAGAAAGAAGCCGAAACGAGAACGCTTCTGCCATCGTATACGACATACGATTGGAAGCAGCTGCAGCGCATGACGCATGTGGAAGTTTTTGATTACGATGTGCTCGGAAACGGGGAAAAGGCGCGTATGGTACTCCTGTTTGATTATCAGAAGCGCGATCCGCTGACGGGAAATGCGGAGATGATCGACTGCAGTGAGCTTTTTTACGCTTGACATTTCAAAAGAACATGAGATACTAGAAAAGGTAATAAAAGATGAAAATACAAGATTTTGTAGTGCTCGATCTTGAGACAACGGGTCTTTCTGTAAAGGAAGACCAGATTCTGGAGATCGGTGCAGTAAAAGTGCAGGGCGGAGAGGTCACGGCATCGTATGAGACTTTCGTCAATCCGGGCAGAAAAGTGCCGGAGCGGATCACGGAACTCACCGGAATCCGGGATGAGATGATTGCGAATGCGCCCGATGTGGAGACTGCTGTCCGCGGCTTTCTGGATTTCTGCGGCGGCCTGCCGCTTCTGGGACACAATATTCTGTTCGATTACAGCTTCATCAAGCAGGCAGCGATAAATGCCCGTCTGGACTTTGAAAAAGAAGCGTGGGATACGTTGAAAATTGCACGGAAAGCCCTCCCGGATCTGGAGAGCAGAAGCCTTGAAGCACTCTGCGGCTACTATCAGATCCCGCGGGAACACGCACACCGTGCAATGGACGATGTGCTGGAAACGCTGGCACTGTTCCGAAAACTGGAAGAAGGATTTTCGGAAGATCACCCGGAATGGTTTGCCGCAGCGCCTCTGAAGGCAAAAATGAAACGCGAGGTTCCGGCGACGGAGGCACAGAAAAAATATCTGGCGGATCTGATCCGGTACCATGAGCTGGATCTCGAACCGGAGTGGGGAGCACTCACAAAAAGCCGTGCATCCCGCATGATCGATCAGATTATTCTGGCACATGGAAGAATGGAAAAACGACAGAGAACTGAGAAAAAATAGAAGAGAAAAAGAAAGGATGGAACGATGAGTAATAAAGTCAATCGAAAAGCCCCGACAGAGGCACAGAAAAAGAAGAAAGATCCGCTGGCAAAGAAGAGAAATGCAGCAAAGATACTGGCATTGATTCTTGCAGTGGTTATGGTGCTTGGTATGGTTCTTCCAGCACTTTTATGGCTGGTGTAAAGAGATTCTGTAAAAGACAGAGTGAAATGGGAAACGGATCAAGAAGAGGCACAGTATGAAAAACAGCAGAAAAATGAGAGGCCTGCTGGTGATGCTTATCGCATTTGCATTCTGCTTTCTGGCAGAACCAGTCAAAGCGGATGACCGGACAGCGCTGGACGGAATCTATGTAGAAGACATTTCCGTCGGCGGTATGACCGAAGAGCAGATCACACAGGCAGTAAACGACAAAATTGAACAGTTAAAACCCTCGGTTATCAACCTGTCTGCCGGAGAGCAGAATGCACAGGTGACAGCAGGGGATCTCGGACTTTCCTGCGCCAACCCGGAGGTGGCAAGAGAAGCCGTCACAATCGGGCAGGAAGGCAATGTACTGAAGCGGTTCCTGACACAGAACCGGCTCAAAAATGGAGAGACGGTGACGTTTTCCCTGAAATATACAGTCGATGGCGAGGCAGCGCGCCAGGCGGTAGAAAACAACACGGCCGTGCTGAACCGCGAGGCAACAGATGCAACGCTGACCCGCGAAAACGGCGAATTTATCGTCAATCCGGGCCAGACCGGATGCAGCGTCAACGTGGATGAGTCCACGGCGAAGGTTGTCAATTACCTGACGACAAGCTGGCGGGGCGGCATCGGCGGCGTAGAACTGGTAACAGAAGAAACACCGGCAGGCGGTAATCCGGAGCAGCTTGCACTTGTCAAAGATCTGCTCGGCGAGGGTACGACGGAGTATGGCAACGGTACGAGCGGCAGAAAACAGAATGTCGCAGTCGGCGCAGAGAAGATTAACGGAACGCTGGTACAGCCGGGCGAGGAATTTTCCGTAGAGGCGGTCGTTGTGCCGTTTGATGCGGAAAATGGTTATGCACTGGCAGCATCGTATGAGATGGGCAAGGTCGTCGATTCGTACGGCGGCGGTATCTGCCAGGTTTCCACAACGCTCTATGTTGCTGTCTTAAAAGCAGAGCTTGAGGTGACGGAGCGGTACAGCCATTCCATGATTGTCCACTATGTGGATCCGTCGATGGATGCGGCGATTGCAGAGGGATTGAAAGACCTGAAATTCATCAACAATACGGATGCGCCGATTTATATTGAGGCGAGCGCGGACGGAAGCACCCTGCATTTTGCCATCTACGGCCATGAGACGAGAGATCCGAACCGCACGGTCCGCTATGAGAGTGAGACGACAAGCACGGAGGATCCGATGCCGAGCCTGACGGAAGATGCGAATGCATCGTTTGGAACAATTGAACAGACATCGTACGGCTATCAGGGTTCGACGGCGCGGCTGTGGAAGATTGTGAATGACAATGGAAATGAGACGAAGGAGCAGGTGAATTCCAGCACTTACCGCATGACATCGGATGTCTATACCGTGGGAACAAAGACGGACAATGCAGCGGCGCGTGCGGAAATGCAGGCGGCGATTGCGGCAAATGATCTTGCAAAAGCAAAGGAAGTTGCAGCGAAATACAGCCAGAGCAGTTCGTCATCGAGTTCTTCGGAGAAGAAGGAAGACAGCAGCGATGATTCGGATTCGGATGGTACGGAAAAGACGGACGACAGCAGCGATACAGAGAAAACGGAGGACGATGAGGACTAGGCGTTTTCTGGTTACAATTCGCTGGGAACCAGTGAACTGTAACATTTTCCGTGAAAAATGGGAAAGCAGAGGGAAAAGGAGTACGGATTCCGTCTGCTTTTTCGTTTGAAACAGGAAGTTCGAGGAGGACAAGGGATGCGAAAGGGTAAATTACAGCAGAGCGTGCTGGTGCGCTCGGTGTTTAAGATGCTGGGGCAGAAAAGAGAGGACGCAGCAGGGCCGGCGGTCGGACGCGGGGTATCGGCACTTGCAGGAGAAAAGGAGACGCAGGTGTTTTCGTGTGCGCCGGTGCTGGTGAAGGATCCGGAGGACGCGGTGCTCGCGGTCTGCCGGGTGTGCAACAGTGTGGCCGCGGCGGGGGCATCGGCAAAAGGAGTGCTGGTGTCGCTGATGCTGCCGGAGGCGATGGAAGAAAAGGATTTAAAGGAGCTGATGCGGGCGGTTGACGGTGCGTGTGTGCGGTATGGAACTGCGGTGATCGGCGGGCATACGGAGGTGACGGACGGGGTTTTGTATCCGGTGCTTACCGTGACGGCGGCAGGCGGGACAACGCGTGCGGGGCTGTTTGATCCGTCGTGTGTGACAGCGGATTTGGATCTTGTCGTGACGAAGGGGATTGCGCTTGGCGCGGTGTCTTATCTGGCAAAGACAAGAAGGGATGAGCTTCTGACGAGATTTTCTCCGGGATTTATCCATGGGGCGGCGGATTTTTCGGAGGATTACTCTGTCTGCCGTGAGGCGGAGATTGCGATCAAGCACGGTGCGGCTGCGATGCAGGATCTCTCGGAGGGCGGGATTTTCGGGGCGCTCTGGGAGATGGCGGACGGCGCGGGTATCGGGCTTGATGTGGCGCTGAAGAGGATTCCGATCCAGCAGGAGACGGTGGAGATCTGTGAGTTTTTCGGGGTGAATCCGTATCAGATGCTTTCGACGGGGGCGCTGCTGATTGCAGCGGCGGACGGCGAGGGGCTGGTGCAGAAAATGGCACTCGAAGGGATTCCATCGGCGGTGATTGGGCGGACGACATCCGGGAAGGAGAGGATTCTCCGGAACGGGGAAGAGGTCCGGTATCTGGATAAGCCGCAGATGGATGAGATGTACCGGGTTGGCAGATAAGGCTTAAATATACGACAGGAGTGATTGGTAAAATGGCACATTTGAATATTGTTCTTCATGAGCCGGAGATTCCGGCAAATACAGGTAATATCGGACGGACGTGTGTGGCGACGGGGACAAGGCTGCATCTGATTAAGCCGCTGGGGTTTGATATTTCAGACAAGGCGGTGAAGCGCGCGGGGCTGGATTACTGGCCGAAGCTGGATGTGACGGTGTATGAGAGTTACGAGGATTTTCTGGAGAGAAATCCGGGGGCGAAGATTTACTATGCGACGACGAAGGGGCCGCAGACGTATGTGGATGTGCAGTATGAAGAGGACTGCTTTATCATGTTCGGAAAGGAAAGCGCGGGGATTCCAGAGGATATTCTGTACAATAATCAGGAGACGGCGGTGCGGATTCCGATGATTAATGATATTCGTTCGCTGAACCTTTCAAATTCCGTGGCGATCGTACTGTACGAGGCACTGCGGCAGAATAACTTTGACCATATGCAGCTCGCGGGGCATTTGCGGACGCATGAGTGGAGGTAGACGGACGGGACTCTGGTGATCGTAGACGGAGCTGCATTCTTTTTATAAGGAAGAAGTTAAGATCATTTCCAATTCGGCGAAGACCTGCTCGGCGTAAAGCTGTTTGATTTCGTGGCGGGTCATGCCGGAGACGTTGGTCTGGAAGGTGAAGGTGTGGGCTTGGGTTTTGTATAAAATACAGAAGTAGACGACGCCCTGTACGCTGTCAGCGTTGTTGGGGTCGAGATTTCCGGTTGTGCCGGTGATTCCGATGGCGATGGCGGTGTGCAGGTTTTCTTGTACTGTGCGGGCCATGGCTTCGGCGCATTCGGGGGAGTAGACGCCGTGGATTTCGATGACGGAAGGGTCGACGCCGACGAGGACTTTGGTTTCGTTCAGATACGTGACGTAGCCGCCGGGGAAAATGGCGGAGGCGCCTTCGGTGTCGGTGATTAGGGAGGCGATCAGGCCGGAAGTGCAGCTTTCCATGGTGGAAATGGTGGTGTGGGATGCAATGAGCTGTTTGATGATGGAATCAATGGTGTTTGGGTTCATAGTGAAAATTACCTCCAGAGTTAGTTTGATATGTCTGGCAAAAAAGCCCCTCGGCGGAGGGGCTTATTTTGGTGCTTCGCCTTTGGCGAGTGTAAAGATAAATTCGGTACCAACGCCCTCTGTACTGATGACATTGATATTCTGGTTATGCGCAGTGATGATCTCTTTGACGATCGAAAGCCCAAGTCCCGTTCCTTTGCGGTCCTTGCCGCGGGAGGCGTCGAGCTTGTAGAAGCGCTCCCAGATTTTCGTGATGCTTGCCTTTGGAATGCCGCAGCCGGTGTCCTTGACGGAGACGAAGACTTTGCCGTGCTTCTCCGTTGTCTCAACTGTGATGGTGGAATCGTTGTTGCTGAATTTGATTGCATTATCAATGAGATTGTACAGCACCTGCTGGATTTTTCCCATATCGGCGCAGACGTATAAGGTGCGCGATGCGAGGATCAGTGAAATGGAAATCCGCTTTTTCGTGCAGGTTCCCTCAAACGAAGCGGCGGTATCCTTGATGACGGCGTTGATGTCAAACGAGGTCAGATCGAGCATATTCCCTTTATCGTCGATGTCGTTCAGCGTCAGCAGGCTCTGCGTCAGCTTGTGCAGCCGTTCTGTCTCAAACAGAACGATTTTCAGATATTTTTCCTGCATTTCCGGCGGAATCGTTCCGTCAAGGATCGCCTCCACGTAGCCTTTGATCGAGGTCAGCGGTGAGCGGAAGTCGTGAGAGACGTTCGCCACAAATTTCCGCTGGTATTCGCCGGTCTTGTTCAGCTCGCCGGACATGTAGTTCAGCGTGGAAGCGAGATACCCCATCTCATCGTGAGATTTAACATCAATTTTGTGGGTCAGGTTGCCGGAGGCATACTCCTTTGCACCGTTGATGATCTTTTTCAGCGGCCGGTACACGACGAGGGAGAAAAAGATCAGAATCACAAACGAGAGTCCGAACACGAGCAGGAACAGAAAATCAATCCGTGCCAGCAGACTTTCCCTCTGCTGATAGACGTCCTGCAGCGGAAGGTGGATGGCGACATAGCCATTGATCCGGAAATCGGAGGTGACGGGAACCATGACGCTCAGCATCTTGTCTTCGAAATAGCCGAAAAACGTTCCCGTGCTGTAATACTCGCTGCCGAGCGCAACCGGATCAAAACCGTCGATGATCTCCGGGTTTTCCTCATCGAGTGCAGCTGCCGTGTTCAGCAGAATTTCCCCGTCTGCGCTGATGAGCCAGATCTGGGAATTGTGATAGGAAGCCAGTGCACTGAGCGAATTGTAAAGATCCGTCAGGGAACGCTCACTGTGGTAATAAAGGTCGCCCTGTTTGGAAGCGATCTGCGTGGCCTCCCGGTACAGACTGGTGCTCGCGCTGGAGACCAGACTGTCCTCCACCATGCGGGAGCCGACCGTTGAGATCAGCGTAAAGCCGGCAATGGCGAGAATGACATAAATGAGAATTAATTTCCGGTAAAGCGTGCGTCGCATTATTTTTTAACCTCAAACTTGTAACCGATGCCCCAGACCGTCGTGATGGCCCAGGAGGCATGGTCCTTGATTTTTTCGCGGAGACGTTTGATATGAACGTCTACCGTGCGGGTATCGCCGATGTACTCATAGCCCCAGATATGGTCGAGGAGCTGTTCTCGCGTAAAGACCTGGTTTGGTGAGGAAGCAAGGAAGTAGAGAAGCTCCAGTTCCTTCGGCGGCATATCGACGGTGCGGCCCTGGTAAATGACGGAATAGTTCGTCTGGTTGATGATAAGATCCGGGTACTCGACACATTTTCCTGCGGTCGCGGACACCGGGATCGTGCGTGATGGCTGAAATCTCCGCAGCACTGCTTTCACACGGGCAACGAGCTCCTTGGAATCAAATGGTTTGATGATGTAGTCATCCGCGCCGAGCTCCAGGCCGAGGACTTTGTCGAACACCTCGCCCTTTGCCGAGAGCATGATGATCGGAACATCGGAATCGTGCCGGATTTCGCGGCAGACCTGGTAGCCGTCCATGCCGGGCAGCATCAGGTCGAGCAGAATCAGGTTCGGCTGGAAGGAGTGAAACTCCCGGACAGCCTCTTCTCCATCGTTTACAATTTTTGTGTCATAGCATTCCTTGGTCAGATAGAGAGAAATCAGTTCTGCGATATTGTTATCGTCATCGACGATCAGAATTTTCTGTTTGGAAGCCATAAAAGATTCTCCTTCACTGGGGACAGGACGGAACCGCATACAGTATGCGTTCCGTCCCATATTTTCCTGAGTTTTTATTTCTTAAACGTAACAATCGTAACGCCGGCATCGCCCTCGCCGAATTCCGCTAAATGGAAGTCCGCTACGTGTTTCTGGCGGCGCAGATAATTGTGAATGCCTTTCCGCAGTGCGCCCGTTCCTTTTCCGTGGACAACGCGGACACTCGGCAGATGGGAGAGATAAGCGTCATCGAGATATTTGTCGAGTTCGGCAACCGCTTCATCCACCGTTTTTCCGAGCAGATTGATCTCGGTAGAAATCGTGGCAGCCTTGGAAAGCTTCGATTTTCCGCTGCTTGTGCGGGAGATGGACGGGCCGGTGATGACAGCCTCGTCGATCAGCACAAGGTCGGAGATATGCACTTTGGTCCGCATGATACCCATCTGGACGAAGAGATTTCCCTTCGAATCCGGGCGGGTGCTGACAGTACCTTTGAGATTCATGCTTAAGACTTTGACGGCATCGCCGAGATGAAGATCCTGCGGGCGGAGATTTCCGGTGCGCTTCGGCACTTCCTTAGCCTTTTTCTTATCGAGCTTGTTCATTTTTTCACGCAGAGCGGTACGTTTCTGCTCCATTTCGCGGACGGAAACATTCTCTTTTCCAAATTTCTGGAAATCGCGCATCGTCTGGTCGGCGTATTCCTTCGCCTCGCGGAGAATTCTCTGTGCCTCCTCGGTTGCATTGGAGATCATCTTTTCTTTTCTTGCGTCGATCTGTTCCTGATTCTTGGCAAGGCTCTGCTTCAGGGATTCGACTTCCGCGCGGGTGCGGGCAAGCTCTTCTTTTTCGCGTTCCAGCGTGATCCGGTTCTGCTCGAGAGTGGTCAGAACGTCCTCAAACGATTCATCCTGCTCGCTGATTTCGTCTTTTGCCTTGTTGATGATGTAGTCCGGCAGGCCGAGTTTGCTGGAAATCGCAAACGCATTACTCTTTCCAGGAACGCCGACGAGCAGGCGGTATGTCGGGCTTAAAGTCTCGACATCGAATTCACAGCAGGCATTCTCCACGCCCGGTGTGGATAAGGCATAGATTTTCAGTTCACTGTAGTGTGTCGTTGCCATGGTGCGGATGCCGCGCTCGTGGAGCGTAGAGAGGATCGCGATGGCAAGCGCCGCGCCCTCTGTCGGGTCGGTACCGGCGCCGAGCTCATCGAACAGGACGAGGGAATTGCGGTCTGCCTTGTCGAGGAAGGAAACTACATTCGTCATGTGGGAGGAGAAGGTACTCAACGACTGCTCGATGCTCTGCTCATCACCGATATCGGCGTAAACCTCGTCGAAAACGGAAAGGGAGGAGCGGTCGAGTGCCGGAATGTGAAGTCCGGACTGGCCCATCAGTGTTAAGAGTCCGACCGTCTTTAAGGAAACCGTTTTACCGCCGGTATTCGGTCCGGTGACGATCAGAAGGTCGAAATCTTCGCCGAGCGACAGATCAATCGGAACGACTTTTTTCGCATTGATCAGCGGGTGGCGTGCCTTGCGCAGGTGGATTTTACCTTCGGTGTTGAAGATCGGCTCATTGGCGTTCTGCTCCATTGCAAGAGCGGCGCGCGCGAAGATGAAGTCAAGCTCTACCATGTTTTCGAGGTCGTAACGGATCTCATCGCGGTGCAGGTCTGCCTGGGCACTCAACGTAGAGAGGATGACCTCGATTTCTTTTGCTTCTTCAATTTCCAGCTCACGGATATCGTTGTTCAGTTTGACAACGGCCATCGGCTCGACAAAGAAGGTGGAACCGGTCGAGGACTGGTCATGTACCATGCCAGGAACCTGGCCTTTGTACTCGGATTTGATCGGGATACAGTAGCGGCCGTCGCGCATCGTGATGACGGCATCCTGCAGATACGTGCGGTAGGAACCGTTGACGAGTGAGATTAACTGGCTGTGGATTTTTTCCTCACACGATTTGATGGAACGACGGATGCGGCGTAGATTCGGGCTTGCATCATCGCTGATTTCATCCTCGGAGAGAATACAGCGGCGGATTTCCGTGGAAAGCAGCGTCAGAGGCTCCAGTGTTTCGAAGAGATCTTCGAGGCTGTCCGGCATCTGGTCCGCATTTTCGCGGCGGCCGTACGCTTTGACGCGTGCCGTGTTTTCCAGAAGTGCGGCGGTCTGCAGAAGCTCCGTGATGTTCATGGAGCTGCCGATTTCGAGACGCTTTAATGCGCCGCGGATATCTTTGGCATCACCAAAGGAAATGTGGCCTTTTTTAAAGAGC
>OHZS01000782.1_pt1 | contig 10994 bp, 6 predicted proteins | sample 1580521 | NCBI WGS metagenome assembly OHZS01 (sample SAMEA3882503, study PRJEB24775) | human gut metagenome | biome: human-associated habitat; feature: intestine environment; material: feces | place: Netherlands | collected 2009/2010
CTTAGCGCCGAGTACCTTGAGCGCCGCGCCAGCCTCGTCGCGGGTGCGGTTGACGAGCGTGCCGGTGAGCACGAAGGTCAGACCCGCAAGCGGCTGCGCGTCGGCGAGCTCGCCCACCACGCCAGCGTCGGCTGCGGCTTGCGCGTGCGCGGCGCCCAAGTCGACCTCGAGCGACAGGCCCGCCTGGCGCAGGCGTTCCAGCACGGCAAGGTTCTCGGGCACGGCCAGGAACTGCTTAACGCTCGCCGCAATCTTGGGACCGATGCCCTCGCATTCGGCGATGTCCTCTTCGCTCGCCAAGATAAGCTTGTCAATCGACAGGAATCGCTCGGCGATGACCTCGCCCACGCTCTTGCCCACATGGCGGATACCCAGGGCAAACAGCACGCGACCGAGCGGCTGGCTCTTGGACTTGTTGAGCTCGGCGATGATTTTCTCGGCCGTCTTGAGGCCCACCGGAATGGGGTCGCCCTTCTTGACGCCCTTTTTGCTGTTGGAGCTGGCATAGGTGCGCCCCGTGTCCAGGCCTGCGATGTCGTCGACCGTGAGCTGGTAGAAGTCTGCGACATCGTGGATCAGGCCGGCGGCGATCATCTTGTCGACGATCTCGTCGCCTAGGCCGTCGACATCCATGCAGCCGCGGCTCACCCAGTGGAGCAGACGCTCCTTGAGCTGCGCGGGGCAGTCGATGGAGACGCAGCGGTAAGCGACCTCGCCATCCTCGTGGACCACAGGGCTGCCGCACACGGGGCAGACCTCGGGCATCTGCCAGTCAACGCTGTCGGCCGGGCGCTTATCGAGCACCGGGCCCACGACCTCGGGGATCACGTCGCCTGCCTTGTGCACGATGATAGTGTCACCCTCGCGCACGTTTTTGCGGCGAATCTCGTCGATGTTATGCAGCGTGGCGCGCGCGATGGTGGAGCCGGCGACCGTCACCGGGTCGAACTCGGCGACCGGCGTGAGCACACCGGTGCGACCCACCTGGATGCGTATCTCGCGCAGGACGGTCTGCTTTTCCTCGGGCGGGAACTTAAAGGCGATGGCCCAGCGCGGCGCGCGGGCGGTAAAGCCCAAGTCGAGCTGCTGTTGGAAGCTATCGACCTTTACAACCACGCCGTCGATGTCGTAGTCCAGGTCACCGCGATGCTCGAGCGCCTGGGCACAGAACTCGTGGACATCGGCCGGCGTGGCGCAACGAGCCACGTTGGGGTTGACGCTAAAGCCGGCGCTACGCAGCCAGTCCAGAAACTCGCGCTGGCTGTGGACGTGCAACGGATCGGTATCGGCAATGGCATAGATAAAGGTGGCCAGGTCACGGCGTGCCGTGACCTTGGGATCCTTTTGGCGCAGGCTGCCGGCGGCGGCGTTGCGCGGGTTGGCGAAGGGGTCGCGACCCTCGGCATCGGCCTCGTCGTTCAGACGCACAAAGCTGCCCTTGGGCATGTAGACCTCGCCGCGCACCTCAATGGTGCGCTCGCGGTCGGCACCCATGTGGGCGAGCGCAGGCTCGGACAGGTGCATGGGCACATCCTTGATGGTACGCACGTTGAGCGACACGTCCTCGCCCGTGGTGCCGTCGCCGCGCGTGGCGGCGCGCACAAAGGTGCCGTTTTGGTAGGTAAGCGCCACGCCCAGACCGTCGATCTTAAGCTCGCAGGTATAAGTGACGCTACCGGCACCAAGCGCATCCTCAGTGCGCTGGAGCCACGCGTCGAGTTCGTCCAAATCCATGGCATCGTCCATAGAATACATGCGTGCCATGTGCGTGACCGGCGTAAACTGCTCACTCACGTAGCCGCCCACGCGCTGGGTATAGCTGTCGGGCGTTACCAGATCGGGGTAGGTGGCCTCGATCTCCTGCAGCTCAACGAGCATTTTGTCAAAGGCGGCGTCCGTGATCTCGGGCGCGTCGAGCATGTAGTAGCGATAGGCGTGATAGTCGAGCTCGTGGCGCAGCTCGGCCGCGCGCGCTGCCACCTGGGCACGGGCATCGACCGGTGCAGCGGTATCCGTGCTCGCTAGCGTTTCGGTATCGATGTCCACGCCGTCACCAAACAGGCTCGATTGCTCCATAGCGGCACTCCTTCGCTCGATTTCAAACGGATACAAGAGTACCACCGGTCACCATGGGGCCGAATAACCCTTTCGAACCGCACCGAATCGGCAGCCGCCAGACTGGGGTGGACAGTTAGTTCAGATACGTATAAATCCTAGAGCTGGATCAGGCACGAACACCCCTGTTTCAACTAATTTGGGCTCCTCGAGACCATGTAAACGTCCCGCTCTCCCTTCCAAACACCCATTCGAGCCCCATCCCAATCAAAAATTGCTCAAAACGCATCCCAAGCTGCCCCAGATTTATACGTATCTGAACTAACTGTCCAGACCATTCCGAACCAGGCCTCTTGTCAGCCCCAAGTGATCCATTTTCCTCCGTCCCCAACGGATCAATAAGAAAAGAGGGGACTGCCCCACGTTGATGGGACAGCCCCCTCTGGCCTCGATATACGCGATACGGCTCGCTAGTAGCCCTGACCGTAGCCTTGACCCTGGCCCTGCTGGCCTAGCAGCTCCTCCAGGTACTGGCGCAGCTGCTCGTCGGTAATACCGCCGTTGCCGGTGTCGGTCGCGCTGTCGTCCTGCTGCTGGTTCTGCAACTCTTCATCGGAGCCCAGCTCGACGGTGACCTTCTTCTCTTCCTTGCCGCGCATGAGCGTGATTTCGACTTTCTCGCCCACCTCGTGGCTGCGCAGCGCAATGATCAGGCCATCGGCGCTCGTAATCTCATCGTCGTCCAGCTTGGTAATGACATCGCCCTCTTGGATGCCAGCCTTGGCGGCAGGACCATCCTCAACGACGCTCGCCACATACGCGCCGCTATCGGTGCTCAGCTTGTTGGTGCGGGCGTTGAGCGCGTTGACGCTCGAAAGCGTGGCGCCCATGTACGGATGCACCGGCGTCTTGCCGTCGATGATCTGGTCGGCAATGTTCTTGGCATAGTTGACCGGAATGGCAAAACCCACGCCCGAGCTGGAGCCCGAATAGCTCTCGATGAGCGAGTTGATACCCACGAGCTCGCCATTGTCGTTGACGAGCGCGCCGCCGGAGTTGCCCGGGTTGATGGCGGCATCGGTCTGAATCATGTTGGCATAGATGGTGTTACCGCTGGTAGAGCTCATGGCCGTGGAACGATAGAGCGCCGACACGATACCCGTGGAGACAGACTGCTCGTTGCCGAACGGCGAGCCGATCGCCATGACCCACTCGCCAACGTTGAGCTTGGAGGAGTCGCCAATTTCGATCGGCGTAAGCTTGGAGGCGTCGGCGTCCTTGAGCTTGATGACGGCCAGGTCGCTCGAGGCGTCGTTGCCCACGAACTCGGCCTCGTAGGTGGTGCCGTCGTCCATGGTAACCACGTACTGGTCATAGCCATCGACCACGTGGTTGTTGGTGAGGATGTGGCCCTCGGTATCGAGCACCACGCCCGAGCCGACGCTGCCCGAGCTGTCCGACTCGTCGGCAGACTGCGAAAGCGAGCCATTCTGGCTACCGCTCGAAGTGGCGGTGATGGAAACGACGGAGGGCAACGCCTTGGCAGAGACGGCCTCGGCCAGCGTGGTATCCTCGGAGTCGATGGTGATCTTTTGCGCCGATGAACCCGAAGCACCCGCCGTCACGGCGTTCCTGCCGCCGCCGATATCGAGCGTGCCGCTCATAATGAGCGCGATGACCAGCAGGGCGCCACAGGCACAGCCGGCAAGCGCCGTAATAAAGATCGGCAGTTTTTTGGTCTTGGTCTTGACCACCGTGTGCTTGTTTACAACCTGCTGGCCGCCCAGCGGCTTGCCGGTCTGCGTGTCGTAGGCTTGCACGTAGGGAATGTTGCCGTCGGCAGGCGTCGACTCCACCTGTACGCGCGGCTGCTGCTGAGTATCGCCGGCATTGCCCGGATCCTGGGGGAGCTGGGAATCGTTCTCGCTCATAGCTGCAATCCTTTCGTCAAATAACCAAAGGCCCGCCAAACATGTGGCGGGCCATCATTGTTCACGTTGAGTTGTACCCCAATATGCAGGCGTACGTGTACGAGAACGCAATCTTTTAGGAAGGCTTAAGTTCTGCTGCAAACTCGAGAGGAATCCACGCATGCGGCAAAACCACCACAAAGGTGCCTGTCCCCTTTGCGGTGAAAAGCTAGTCCTTAAACAGATAACCCACGCCGCGGACGGTGGTGATATGAGCCGCGATCTGCGGACCCACCTTGGAGCGGATGCGTCGGATGTGCACGTCGACGGTGCGCGTGCCGCCGCAGTACTCAAAGCCCCACACGCGGTGCAGCAGCACCTCGCGGCTGTAGGCGCGGTTGGGGTGCGTCGCCAAAAAGCTCAGCAGCGAGTACTCCATCAGCGTCAGGTCGATGGGCTCGTTATCGAGCGTCACCTGGTAGGTGGCCAGGTTGATGGTCATGTTGTCCACGGTGACGATGTCTGCCGGGGCGCTCTCCTCGCCAGGCCACAGAAGCAGCGTGCAACGGACCTCGAGCTCGGCCGCGCCGGCGGTGGAGAGGATGAAGTCGTTCTTTCCCTGCATGGGCATGTGGAGCGTGGCCAGCTTGTCCGGGTCCTGGACAAAGAGCATGGGGATGAAGCCGTTCTCGGCCACGAAGGAGTCCACGGCGTTGAGGGTGTCCTGGCTCATGCCCTCCCCGTCCAGGATGACGAGGTCGAACTCGTGGCCGGAGGAAATGGCCTGCGGGAAGGTCTCCTCGTTGGCAAGCGCGATGGAGACGTCGACGGCATGCGACAGCTCGCGCATGCGGTCGTGCAGTCTGGTGGTGGCTGAGACAAGCAGGATGTTCTTGTGATGCACCCTCGGGCCCCCTGTGCTATGCGGACATATATTCTCCAGAAGCCTACCACACGCATGCGGCCACGCGCGGCGGCTCCACAAAATAACAAATGCGCCCCAGCTCAGAGGGTGAGCCGGGGCGCATCCTGTCGATTTTGCGGCACGAACGTGCAAGCGGGCGCGCTTCTCGCCTGCGCTCCCGCCCGCGCGAGGGGCGCAGGCGCTACTTGATGGAGCCGAGAAACTCCGCCGTGCGGGCATTCTTGGGTCGGTCGAAGACGTCCTCGGGCAGGCCCTGCTCCACGACGACGCCCTCCTCCATGAAGACCACGCGGTCGGCCACGTCGCGGGCAAAGCCCATCTCGTGCGTGACGACGATCATGGTCATGCCGGAGTTCTCCGCGAGGTCGCGCATGACGTCCAGGACGCCGCGCACGAGCTCTGGGTCAAGCGCGGAGGTGGGCTCGTCAAAGAGAAGCACGTCCGGGTGCATGGCCACGGCTCGGGCGATGGCCACGCGCTGCTGCTGGCCGCCGGAGAGCTGGGCGGGCTTGAAGTCTGCGCGGTCGGCCAGGCCCACGGCGGTGAGCTGCTTCATGGCCTCGGCCTCGGCCTCCTCCTTGCTCTTCTTGAGCACCTTGGTCTGGCCGATCATGACGTTCTGCTTGGCCGTGAGGTGCGGGAAGAGGTTGAAGCCCTGGAAGACCATGCCCACGTCACGGCGGAGCTTGTTGACGTCGGCGTTGCTCTTGCCGGTGATCTCCTGGTCCTCGATGAGGATGTGACCGGCCGTGGGCGTCTCAAGCAGGTTGATGCAGCGCAGCATGGTGGACTTGCCGGAGCCGGACGGGCCCAGCACGACGACGACCTCGCCGGGCCAGACGTTGATGTTGACGTCCTTCAGGACCTGCGTGGCGTCAAAGCTCTTGTTGAGGTGCTCGATGCGCACGATGGGGTGCTCGCCGGGGGTGAAGTGGTGACGCGTCAGGCCCTGGTCGGCGTCCCAGGCAATGCGGGCGGCCTCCTCGGCGTCAAGCGCGGGCGGCACCTGCACGGCGGGCGCGTGCGAGAGGATCTTACTGGACATCGGCGGCCTCCTTCAGCTGGGCCTTGGCCTTGGGCCTGGGGCCCTCGCCGCGCTCGGAGCGGGCGATGCGGTTCTCGACGATGCTGACGACCTTGATCAGCGGCAGGGTGACGATGAGGTAGAAGATGCCGGCGGCCACGTACGGGGTGATGTTGCCAGACACCGTGGTGAGGTTCTTGGAGAACATCATGAGCTCCATGACGCCCACGGAGGAAAGCAGCGAGGTGTCCTTGAAGGAGGTGATGAAGTCGCTGGTCACGGTGGGGATCACGCGGCGCACGGTCTGCGGCAGGATGATGGTGAACATGGTCTGGACGTAGCTCATGCCAAGGGAGCTCGCGGCCTCGTACTGGCCCTGCGGGATGGACTGGATGCCCGCACGGAAGATCTCGGCCAGGTAGGCGGAGGAGTTGACGGCCATGACGATGATGCCAAGCAGGTTGTTGTCGATGTTGATGCCAACCATGGGCAGGCCGAAGAACATGATGTAGATCTGCAGGAAGAGCGGGGTGCCGCGCAGGATGTTGATGTAGACCACGGCGATGGCGCGCAGCAGGCGGTGCTTGGAGATCTTGAGCAGCGAGAAGAGCAGGCCGAGCGCGATGGCAAACGGGTAGGCCGCGACGACGATGCCCAGGCACAGAAGCCAGCCGGGGAACAGCGACGAGAAGGACGTGACCAGAAGCTGCGGCTTGAAGAACATGCCGAGGAACTGGTTGGAGTTCCACGCCTCCACCCACGCCTGGTTGTCGAGCCAGTTGACGATGGACTGCAGCGGCGTGTTGGCGATGACCGCGATGGCGGGAGACGCTGCGAGCTCGTGGCTTGCGCCGTCATCGGTGGTGTAGGAGCCCGTGACCTGGTAGTCTCCGCCCTCGCCGGGGAACTGCATGTCGGTGACCTCGAGGCGCAGCAGCGACCCCTCGGGGATGCTCGTGGCAAAGCTCACGGTGATGCTCTGGCCGGAGGGTGCGGCGGTGCCGTCGACGTTCACACGGTTGAGGCCCTCGAGCACGGTGATGCGCGTGGTGGAGCCGTCAAAGGTCGCGCCCTCGGGCAGCTGCAGGGTCACGGACGAGACGTCCTCGCCGGACTCGACCGTTCCCTCCCAGGTAAGGCGCGTGTTCATAGCGCCAATGACGCCGGAGCCGCCGTCCTCGTTGGGCTTGGCGGTGGCCTTCTCGGTGGTCATGGCAAGCGCTGCTTGCGGGGTGGCCAGGGCCACGCCGCAAGACGCCACGAGCACCGCGGCAAACAGGGCCGCCAGCGCGTGCGCCAGACCGCCTCTCTTGCTCGGGAGCTGCATCTTCTCTCCATTCATAAGCTGTGGGCGGGACCCCTCTGAGGAAGGGCCCCGCCATCTTTTCTATCTGCTGAAACGCTGAGATTGAGCCTTGTGGCGGCCTAGATCTCGGAGCCGAACCACTTGGTCTCGATCTCCTTCATGGTGCCGTCGGACTTCATGTCCTCCAGGGCCTTGTTGACGGCCTGGGTGAGCTCGGGGTTGTCCTTGGAGACGGCGATGCCGTACTGCTCGCCGGTCGGGATCTCCTTGACGATCTCGAGGTCGGAGAAGGACTGGGCCAGCATGTAGGAGGCAACGGGAAGGTCGACGACCATGGCCTGGTAGAGGCCGGTCTGGACGCCGGTGAGGGCGGCGGTCACGTCGTCGACGGGCACGCGGACGGCGTCGGGGAGGTTCTCGCCGATCCACTCGTCGCCAGTGGTGCCGCCCTGGCAGACGACCTGCTTGGAGGCGTCGTTCAGGGTCTCCTCGGTCTCGGAGGAACCCTTAGCCACGACGATGGCCTGGTTGGAGTCAAGGTAGGGCTCGGAGAAGTCGACGGACTCCATGCGCTCGTCGGTGATGGTGATGGCGGCGATGGAGACGTCGGCCTTGCCGCCCTGCTTGATGATGGGCACCAGGGTGTCGAACTTCTGGTTGGGCAGGTAAGAGGCAGTGAGGCCCATCTTCTCGGCGACGGCGTTGATGACGTCGACGTCAAAGCCCACGGGCTCGCCGGTCTTCTCGTCCATGTACTCGAAGGGGGCAAAGCCCAGCTCGGCGACGACGGTGAGCTTGCCGTCCTCGATGAGGGTCATGCCCCTCTTCTCGTCGGACTTGGCGTCGGAGGAGGAGTCGGTGCTAGTGGCGTTGGAGTTGCCGCAACCGGCAAGCACGGCGCCGGCGGCGACGGTGCCAAAGGCGGCCAGGAACTCGCGACGGTTCATGTTCATCTGCATGGTGGGTCCTTTCCCAGGGATGGCTAGGGCATCTGCCCGGTCACTGAAATGCAGGCAAGAAGCGCACTTCTCGCCTGCAAAGGGTTGCTACATTGCGGAGCCAAACCACTTGACCTCGAGGCTCTCGATGGTGCCGTCGTCCTTGAGGGCGGCGAGCGCCTCGTTGATGGCGGAGGTGAGGCCGGCGTTGGACTTGGAGACCACGATGCCGTACTGCTCGCCGGTCGGGACCTCAATGGCCACCTGGCAGTCAGTGAAGGAGTTGCTGCAGAGGTACTTCATGACGGGCAGGTCAGCGGAGGCGGCGTCGTAGATGCCGGTGGAGACGCCGGTCACGGCCTGGACGGGGTCGTCCAGGGAGACGATGGTGGCCTTGGGCATGTTCTCCTGGGCCCAGGCCTCGCCGGTGGTGCCGGATTGGCAGGCAATCTGCACGCCATCGGCGTTCAAGGCCTCGGCCGTGGTCTTGTCGGAGTCGGCCTTGACGACGACGCCCTGGTTGGAGTCGATGTAGGGGTCGGTGAAGTCAATCTCCTGCTTGCGCTCGTCGGTGATGGTGAAGTTGGAGACGCCGCAGTCAGCCTTGCCACCCTGCTTGATGAGCGGGATGATGCTGTCGAACTTCATGGCCGGCAGGTACTCGCAGGTGAGGCCCATCTTTGCCGCGACGGCGTCCATGAGATCGACCTCAAAGCCCACGGCGGTGGTGCCATCCATGTAGTCGAACGGCGGGTTGGCCAGGTCAGAGGCAACGATGATCTTGCCGTCCTGGACCAGGGTGTAGCTGGCGGCGTTTGCGGAGTCGGTGCTGGCGGCAGCGCCTGCGCCAGAGTTGCCGCTGCAGCCTGCGAGCATGGCTGCGCCAGCCGCAGCTCCAAGGCCAAGGATGAAGTTGCGGCGGTCAAGCGTCTTGTTGAGGATCATGCTGGGATTCCCTTCCCAAAAAAGCTTTGGCGCGCGGTCACGCCCTTTCCCGACGGAAGGCACGAGGTCTTCCCCGTGTCAGGGCATGCGCCCCGTCCGTCGCCTGATTGACCAGTTTGCGCCAGCTATCTTTCAGCCTCGGCACATCCAGGCTTTCTTTACACGATTGACATACTGAACGCTCAATTTTGCATGATAGCTAATATTTGCAGCCAATTTGCTAGTTTTAATGCATATTGAGACACGTATGGCCAGATGGAGTCACATTAATATGCATACGCATAGAGGCTGCATGCAGCACCTCAAGACTCTCCAGCGGAGTTCTGCTGCACAGAACTGCCCTTCGTGTGAGCATTTTCCAAACGGCTGTGCAGAAGTCCGCTTCGTGCGAGTGGCTTTCCGGCCAATTTGGGCCAATCGGCGCCGGTCGCGTGAAGAAACCCCAGTTGGCAAATGGCCGATACTCGCGAGGGCCTAAAAACAGGCTCACACGAAGGTCACTTCTGCACAGAGTTTTCCAAATCGCTCACACCAAGGTGACTTCTGCGCAAATACGCAAGGGCGGCACCTCAGCAGACCAGCCGGGGCGCCGCCCTCGTGGTTCTCAGGCCCGATTACGGGCGCGCGGGGCTAGTAGCCGCCGAATTCGCAGGCACATATCTTGTTCACCGTATAGGCCTTCTACCTGCGCATTTAGGTTTCAGTAGTCCCGTTAGTCCCCGTTATTACGGGCATTAGGGACACGCTTGGGACACGGAGAAGGCATCTAAAGCCAAACCGAACGCCGCCCTCCCCTCTCGGGGAAGGCGGCGGGTTCGAGTAAGGTTCGAGCTAGGTCACAGCTAAAGCAATCCAATGAAGCACATCGGCACGGCCACGAACATCAAAGCGAGGTCGATAAGGAACAAGACCAGGTTCAGGCAATCGCCGTCGTGCTCGTCAGCCGGTGAAGGGTACGGCATCAGAGCTCACCTCGGCTTAGAACACTCCGGCGTTGATGGCACGCTGGATGCCGACGGTCGTGAGGCTCCCCCAGGAGCCGTCGACGTCGCAGACGCCATAGCCACTCTTCCAGTAGCAGCCCACGTTCGCAAGGTGCCGCTGCAGGGCGCAGACGCTGTAGTAGCCGAAGTCGCCGTCGCAGGCGCGTGCGTAGGTGCCGCAGACGTAGCGCAGGTACTGCTGGAGCGCCCGCTTGGTGTAGTAGCCGAAGTCCCCGTCGATGACGTACTTGGAGCTGGGGTAGTACCCGGCGGCGCGGAGGCGGCGCTGGACGTACTTGACGGTGAGGGGGCCGAAGTACCCGTCGTAGGCCAGGATGGACTCCGGCGGGTTGATGCAGCCGGAGGGCACGCCGTCGGGCTGCGCGGGCGCCGGCGTCGGAGCGAGCTCGGCGCTGCCGCCAAGGATGTGCGACTTGAGCGCGGCCCACTTGGACGCGTCCACGTAGGGCGCGGGGCAGAGCTTGCCGGTCACGTCGTAGTGGCGGATGACGCTCCCCTCCGGGATGCCGTAGCGGGCCATGAGGTCCCGTACGAGCTCGCCGAGGGTCGCCACCTGTGCCTCGGTGAAGTCTTCGCCGGCGCTCACGCACTCGATGCCGACGCTGTGCTGGTTGACGGGCCAGTTGCCCGCGTGCCAGGCGGTGTCGGACTCGGACACGGACTGGCACAGCGTGCCGTCCCTGTCGATGAAGTAGTGCGCGCTTGCCCCCACCTTGTTGCGGGAGAAGTACAGCAGGTTGTTGTGGGCGCTCGCGTTGGTGCCCGTGTAGTGGACAACGACGGTGTTCACGGGGTTGCCGCCGCGCCCGCGCGTGTAGTTGCGGCCGTCGCACTGGACGAACTCTGCGATGTTCGGCATGGCCAACCTACTCGCCGCACCTCGCGTT
>OHZS01000791.1_pt1 | contig 10917 bp, 9 predicted proteins | sample 1580521 | NCBI WGS metagenome assembly OHZS01 (sample SAMEA3882503, study PRJEB24775) | human gut metagenome | biome: human-associated habitat; feature: intestine environment; material: feces | place: Netherlands | collected 2009/2010
AGGTGAGCACCCGGTCCAGCACGGTGATGGTAAAGGTATCGCCCACTTCCAGCTGGTCGAGGTTGGTAAACAGCTTTGCGCTGGGCAGGCCGCGGTGGGCCGAAATGACCGCGTGGGTGGACGCGCCGCCCACCGGCAGGCTGGTGCCCTCCAAGTGGCCTGCGGCGATCTGCAATACGCCGTCGCTGGTGCCGTGGTAGATGGGCAGCTCCACGCCGATTTTGGAAATGGTGATGTAACCCATAATGCCGGTGCCGGTAATATCCAGCGTTTCGTTGTAGCCGGTAAGCTGATCCGGGCGGTAAAGGGCGTTTTCGTTGGCGGCCACCTGTGCGTTAAAGGCATCGGCGGCGTCAAAGTAGGCGCTGTAATCCGCATCGGTCATGTTGTCCACGCTCTGGGCGTAGTTTGCCACCGCGCGGGACTGGCTGCGCTGGTTGACGTAATCGCTGATGGTGGGGTATAACATCACGGATAGACCCACGAAAAAGACGAGGATCAGTATAATGGTGCTTTTGTTCTTTTTCATGGGCTACTCCCTAACGTTATAGTTTCAGGATCAGAGCAGGGGGCTTTACAGCCCCGCTCTGTGCAGGGGAAAAGGAGAGCTTAGCGGTTCTCCATGCGCTTTTTGGTAATGAGCAGGATGGCTGCAGCAGCCATCAGGCCGCCGCCGATCACATAGAAGATGGTGGTGCCGATGCCGCCGGTGCCGGGCAGGCAGGTCTCTGCATAGGCGGCCAGCTGCTCCACCGGGATGCCCTGCACCCGGATGTCGGCAGCGCGCCCATACAGATGCTGGCTGTAGGCGGCCCCGCCCACGGATTTGTTGTGAGCGGCGGTGCGGTAGCCGCTGGTGATGACTACGGGGCGGCCGAAGTGGTCGCGGATCTTCTGCAGCAGGGCGGCAAGGCTGCTGTCCACGAACACAGGGTCCGAGCCATCTTTGCAGGCAAACTCGGCCACGGTGAAGTTTGCGCTCAGCTTCCGGGTGCCGTCCCGCGTGCGGGACCAGGCTTCAAGCATCGGCTTCCACCTCCGCCAGCAGGGCTTCCACGGTGCTGCGCAGACGGGCGGGCACCTCGTCCAGCGTCTTGATACCCTTGCGGATCAGGGCTGCATAAATTTTCGCCATCAATTTTCCTCCTTTTCTTCGTACAGCTCGCACAGGGCCACCTGAAGATCGGTGACACTGCTCTCCACGGCGGTCACCTGCGTCAGCAGGTCCGCCAGGGTGGGGTAGTGGTAGCCGGAGAGCCAGAGCTCGATGGCATAGCTGTAGCTCATGCCGCTGTAAGGGCCTTGCACATGCAGCGTACCGTCTGCCTGGAAGGTCATGGTGCATACAACCTCCGCCGGCGTAGTATCAAAGACATGGCTGGTGTTGCCGCCCCGTACCAGGTCAAATTCGGCCCCGGTATAAGTGTCGCATTTTGTCTTGATGTGGACATAGTCCACCCCGTCGGGGATGGAGACATCATAGGTCTTCCACTTGGTGGGGCTTTTTGTGTGGTAGTTCCACACCAGCCGGGGCTCCGACTTTACCGCCACGGCGGCAGCGATCTTGTCATTGAGCGTCTTGCCGCTCAGGGTGCCGTCCGGGGCAATGTCCAGATAGTCGCCCACCTTCACGCCGCCCAGCAAGGTAGCAGTGGCGGGGCGAAGGGGCATGTACTGCTCAAGCAGCTGCCTGATCTGGTTTTGCGTCAGGTAGTCTGACAGATCCACCTCTTTGCGGGTATCGACCCACGCGCCGGTGTCACCGTCCCACGTCCAAATGGTGTCCGTAGTACCAACGACTGCCCACCAGCCATTTTCGCCTATGGGAACAGCGGCTTTCAGAGCTTCCGGCGTGGCGTACCACCCCTGTGCACCGATGGTGATGGTGCGGACCTGCTCAAAGTATTCTTTTGTGCCCTGCAAATAAGTAGCAGACTGAGATTCCGAACGCTTTGAATTGGTTTCGCTTGTCTTGGCAGCAGCAGCAGACAAAGCTGCATTTTCAGAGTCTGCTTTTACAATTGCAGAAACATCTTTTGCGGCATTTTTTGCAGCCTGTTCTGCTTTTGCACGTTCTTCCGCAGCGGAATTTGCCGCAGAGACGGCTTCCTCTTTTGCGTTGATGGCACCTGCAACTGTACTCAGCTCATTTAAAGTGGATGCGTTGATTGGTGTGCCGTCCTTTATAGGTTCGTCGTTTCGGACGAGCGTTACAACTTCAGACGGCCCATCCTCACGGACTAACGTCCACCTGCCAGGATATTTTGATATGCGGTCTTCAAAAACCATATTGGTCCTCCCCAGCCATGTATTCGCCAGAAAAAGTAACGTAAGTTTTGGCGATTGATTCTATGTCTGACAAAATGCTTTCAAGTTGGTTCATTGTCTCGAATCCGAGCCTATCCATAGACGTAGGTGTCGGCGCAGTTTTGGCGTCCCCTGAGTTTTTAGAACGAATAGATTCGATATTCGACAGCCACCTAGTAGCATCTGACGTGGTAAGATACCCGTTTATGTTCCAGTTCGTCTTGACATCTACGTCCGCACCAAGAAGTGAAGCAAGCTCGGATATGCCGGTTTCTATTCTCGAAAAATCTCTGTAGTCAAGAGCCCCTTTCATACCGGAAAGCCACTCCGCTTTTTCCTCATCCGTCCAGGTCCCATTCACGGCTTTACCGTAAATGAACTTTAGGCGGTCAACATCGTCTTGGGTTCTGTCTGTAATCCAAATCGCCATAGCCCCTCCTTAAAGCAAAATCTTTTTGCCGTTGCCGACTTTAGTCGTGGACGGAAGCGTGAAAGCAGGGCTGAACTTGTTAGAGCTCCAAGCATTGTACTGCTCTGTGAGGAAAAAAATCCTACCTGCACTAGACGTTCCAAGACTGTAAGTCCCAACGAGTTGGCCCACGATATGGTTTCCATCAAAATCTCGCCATGCAGGGGAACGTGACCATCTGCGGATAAGACGATTGGCGGAATCATCATAAGACTGAACAAAAACATTTCGGGTTTGCTTTGGTAGTACAGAACCTTCTTTTTTGAAAAATGGGTTACTGCCATTTACATAAACATCTGCGTTTTTGTCTTCCGGGTCAAACATCTCATAAATAGACGGGAGAAAAACACTGCGAGAAAGCGTTCTGATTTCCGTAGTGCTACCACCTACCGTGTAATAGAAAGAGGTAAGCCCAATTGCGGACTTGACGGTATCGTTGAATTTGTTTTTGTAATCGCCATTCAACAATTTGTCGATGGAACTTCCAGCGTATGTATTGACGTGTGTCTGGTTCCACACTGTTTCGGCAAGAGGTTCCCTTCTGATAAGAAGCGTTTTTCCAGGCCCGTTCAAGCCAACCTCATACCCATGTTTTGCAACAACAAACTCTACATCTTCACCGCTTTCTTGAATATAAACAGACGAACCTTCCGGCATATCCGACAAAGACGGAGCCTGACTGATAACGGTACACTTTGCAGATACGGAAGATACGAAGGCCGTGACTACGGCATCTCCACTGGAAACAAAAGAAATGTCGCAAGCAGAAACGCCGCCTTTGTTAGAAACCACAGAAATGGAAACAACGCCGGGAGGAGATGCTTCCCATCCGATTGCTGGGGAATCCTCTGAGGAAGGAACAAGCGTTGCGGTTAAACGAACAGTCTCTTCAGGAGCAACGGAAATGGAATCCCTGTCAAGCCTAAGAGCACTTACGCTTTCCACCATATATCCTTCCATCGTCCCTTTAAAACAGCCATTAAAGGTATACTTGGCATCCGTAACGAGAACGTTAGATGCATATCCAAACTGGTGGTTGGCCCTGACAAAGGATAACGCATCAATATGAGGGCTTGCACGAAATTCCAGGTTTACCTTTCTTCTGTTAGAAAGAAGTGCGTATGTTTCGGTCAACGCATTTTTTGCGCTAGAAGATACAGATTTCGATACAAGCGGATTATTGATGCTTTGGGTCGCTCCGTTCCCACTAGCTCCGGCTGGATAAAAAACGGATTCGCCGCCGACCTTGCACGATACGTTTTTTATTTTTGTCGAAAACGTTATTTCTGGGTATTTAAAGCTATTCAAGAGCGATATTTCCTCAATGCCAGACCTCGTGACTGGAACAAGAGGGACACGTTCAATGTGAATGACCCCATCTCTGGATTGGTAAAGAGCCATTCCGGCTGCGTTTGCGGCAAGCTGAAGGACGTCTGCATTTTTGTAGGAAGAAGTATCAGAGGAAATGTCGCAAGAATAGTTTTTTAATTCTTCCGAAATTTCATAAGATATCCCGGAAACATCCAGAAGTTCCAATGCATCAAAGCACATCTGATAAAGGGTTCCGCTCGTGTGCCCGGTATAGATGGAATCTTGGAGGAAAGACAAAGCGTCCCTGGCATCAAACGATGCCGTCAATCCATTCGACCGCATCTCCAATGTCCATGCCGTATTGAACTGAAATCTCCTGACGTTCATAAAGATACCGATAAAGTCCACCTGGATTTACCGGGTTCCAGCGTTGTTCGGAGTTATCAACAGAAAACGAAACGGAATCTTTGGAAAGCTGCCCAGAAATCGGGTCGCGTTTTGATTCATGCGTATAAGAAAGCAAATCCGCTTTGCTAAATTGGACACGCAGACCAAATTCAACTTGCTCCACTCTTGCTCTGCGGCCCTGGATGCACCATTCTAAAATTTCCAAACTGATTGAATCATATCCGGAAATCTCAAAATCTACAGAGGATTCAACAGACTGGTTGTCATCAACTTGTTTTGTTGCAACAAGCTCGCTGCCGTTATAGACCGTCAATTTAAAAGATTTTGCGTATTCATTTAAAGCGGACGACCACACGATTGTAATTCCGGGGATTCTTTCAGTGTGTGTTTTGCTGAAAGAGAAAGTGATAATCGGATGGTTTGTGTCAGAAACACAATCCATGCTTAAATACCCAGCGTTCTCGTAGGGCTCTGAACTCGGGACCAAAGGTTTGCTTCCGTCAAGGACCCACAAATTAGGTTCTCCGGTGGCATAATTGGCCAAAGAAGCAGAATCCAGGTCTGTGACAGACAACGTGTTGCTGAATAAAGCCTGGTTGGAAGAGCTGGCAATGGCGTCTGCTTGCGCCTTATCGTCAGAGACGTGATAAGTGATGCGAACAAACATCTCCGGAACGAGTGTCTTGTCGTATTGCTCAAGCCACTTGTCGGAAGGTAGAAAGCCCATGAATAATCACCTCTCTTAAACTTCAACCAGGCTAAGGGCTGCTCCGACCCATCCCATGACGTTTCCGTTGGACGGGGAACGTCTCCACATCCCAGCGGTTCTATCAGAAACGTACATTTGCCTTGTCGTGTAGCTTGCAGTCGCTTGGTTATAAAACCGAACAGTGCAGTAAAAGTTTGTGGTGAACGGCCCGATGACGTCCGCCCACTGTCTTGCGGTAAGATAATTCCATTTTAGGGAAATCTTTGCAACATCGTGCCGCACCACAGACCCAACGACTTTGCCTTGTACGTTTCGTCCAGAATCGACTATAGTGCTTGTTGTAGCGTCGTAGGAGGAAGGCTCAGGCAGCTCTCTGCCATTTACTGTGACGAGAGATTGCATAAACGTAAACCTCCTTAGTAGCTGTAAACTTCGTCTCCCATAATCTGGAACCCACGCTCAGACTGTCGTTTCTCAACGGACGCAGTGATTTGCTTTCCGTCAAGGTAAATCTTGAGTTCTTTCCCTCCGGTAAGCTCGTCTCCGTACCGCTGGAAGATGTCAAGGAATGCATTATAGCAGCCATCATGGACGGCATTGCGGAGCTCTTCGGGGCTTGCTCCGCTGGCAGAAGAACTTGGATAATAGCTCCCAACAGATGTGGTAGAGCCGTTAGCGGAATCGTAATCGCTCGTGCCAGGGTAGCTCGAGTAGTTATTGTCTACGGACGGGCTGGAGCTTGTTCCGTGCTTTCCAACAAGCGTTCCGACAATTCCTGCGATGGCGGCTGCAATTGCGACGCCGCCAGCAATCATGATGACACCAGTCGGAATACCTAAAGAGGTCAAAACACTGCCGATGGTCTGCAAGATGCCCATAAATGCAGCTCCAATTTGACCGATAAGCCCGGCAATGCCAGCGATGATAGACGGGAACTGACTTAAAACGCCAGAAGAAAGTCCGAGACTGATTGCTCTGCCGGATGCTGAGATTGGCCCGATCAAAGCGGAAAAAGACGTTGAAATCTTGCTGCCGAGACCTACAACCTTCGTGGAAATTTCTCCAAATTTTGAAGTAATCCCAGCTAAGATGTTGTTTCCGACGAGTTTTGCAGAAGAAAATACTTTGGAACCAACGGTTTTAAGAGCACTGGCGAGATTGGAAACCAAGTCGGAAGCGTAAGACTTGACCTGTTTTCGGTTCTCTTCCCCCATTGCCTTCCAGATGATAGCTGCGGTGTTTTCAGCGACGGTTTGGATATCGCCTTTTTTGACCGCATCAATCATGCCCTTAATCGTGCCAATGAAGTCGCTCTTGAGACCGTTGTCGATTTCATTCCACTTTGCGTCAAACGTATTGACCATGTTATCAACAAAGCCATTTGCAACGTCTACGCCATAGTCAATCATCTCGTTGCCCTTCTGCTGAACAGCGTTTGCAAGATTGGTCATAGCTTGTTCAACATAGGGAGACGCAGCATTGATGCCGTTTGCAAGACCTTGAACGATGTAACCGCCAATCTCCGCAAATACAGTAGAAGGGGAGTGAATGCCGAGAGCGTCCTTGAAACCGTTGACAAAACCATCAGTGAAACTCTTGATGCCATTTGTAACGGTACTCCATGCGTCTTTTAGGCCGTTGATTAGACCGTCCCAAATGAATTTGCCGAGTTTTCTCAATTCGCCAGGAAGTTTTTTGAACTCACTGACAATAGACGAAATGATTTTGGGAATTTCAACAACAACAAAAGCCACCATTCTCTTTCGCCATTCGGAAATAGTATCAAGAGTCTTTAAGATTGCAGTCCAAATATTTCCCGGCAGTTCTTCAAAAAACTTAACAACAGACGAAACGATTTTGGGAACTTCGGTTGTTACAGTAACGACCATGTTTCCGACCCACTCCCCGATTTTGCCGACGGCAAAGCCAAGGGCATGGCCGATTTTTTCAGGAAGAGAGCTGAACCACTCGCCAATGCTATTTATGATATCTCCAACCTTTCCGGGAAGAGAAGTCATAAAATCAATGGCCGCATTCCACTTGGTAACGATAATTTGCTTGATGGCTTCAATGCGCTGCTCAAAAACATTTTCGACATGATGCATTTTAATGTCGGCTTCTGCGGCAGCATCTGTTTTTTCGCCGCTCTCTTTAGTGCCCCATTTGATACCAGCCCAGTGAAGAACAAGGCCAATACCGACACCAGCAGCGGCAACGGCTCCAGCAACAGGAAGGCTTGCACCAACAAGCAATGCAACGCCAGCACCAGCAACGCCACCAAAAATTCCCATCAAAGCAGCAATGATAGTATTAAGAACCGGAAATTCTTTCAGCTTTTCGCCAAGAGAGAATGTGATTCCAGCAAAGGTAATAAGACCTGCAAGACCGATAGAAAGCGTTGCGGCTGTACCAGTGGCTACGCCAAGATTAGTGAGCAACGTGATGCCCGCAATGGAACCAAAAGCAGTAGTTAAAGCGGATTGAATCCATGTGCTTGCATCGCCAAGATTTGCTTCGCCAGTGCCAAGCGCATAAGTAAGACCTGCAAGGCTTGCCACAAAAGCGATGCCCATGCCAAGCGTAATGCCATCTGCGCCCATTGTGCGCCAAAGAACAAAAGAACCAAACGCAGCAGACACCACTTCGCCTAAAAGCTCAAGAGGATTTCCACTAGATGCGTAGCCTTTTGCAAAACTGAATACTAACGATGCTTCGACAACAACCGTTGCAATTGAAAGAGCCAACTTTTGCAATTCTGTCATCTTGGAAATTGCTGTCGCAATGTCCGTCAGAAAATCAACAATTTTCCACAACGCAAGTGCGGCGGTGATAGCACCAATAATCGGTAGCATATCCTTGATTTTCTGCTTGATAGCATCAATCTGCTTTGCGAACTCTTCATTGTATTGCTTGAACATATCGTAGCCGGACAGGTCTACGTCGCCCAAGATATTGCCAGCAGATGCACCGTTACCAGAGCCAGAGCTTCCCTGCGTTGGGTCAATGATGTTCAGTTCATCAAAACCCACCGTGTAGTCCTTGAGGGCTTTGGCGGCTTTCTTTGTCGAATCTGCCGTGTCATCCATTGCATCACCGATGCCGCCAACGCTGTCAGCACTCTTGGTAAAATCGGTGAACACAACCTTTACGCCCATCAGCTTTGCCACCCACTCAACGAATTCTCGGATGAGCTGCACGGCGGCAATCAGCGGGGGAAGAATAGATTTCAGGGCTGGGTAGAGCAGAGAGCCGACAGACTTTGCCAACATATCAAGCTGGGCTTTTAGAATCTTGATCTGGTTGGCGGGGCTTTGAATGGTCTGCGCAAGATTGCCCTGCACATTAGCGGTCTGCTTCATAATAGCAATGTAACGCAGAACTGCTTTATCTGCCTGGGACAGGCTGGAAACCTGCTTGTTAAAGCCCAAAGCAAGAAGTTCCTGCTGTAACCGTGCTTGAGACAAATCAACGCCCAAACGGCGAATAGGCTCAATCTCGCCAGAGATTGCGGATGACATTGCAGTAAAGGTTTCAGCAACGTTTTTGTTCCAATAGGAACCTTCATCGTAGGCAAGCTGAGTCAGGTTCTTAGACAGAACGTATGCCTTGTCGCTAGTCAGACCAAACGAAGTACCTAAGCTCTGAATGGTAGCCATGTAAGTCATCGCTTTGGTCGGGTCAACGCCAAGTAAGCCCTGCATCTTGCTAATGAGTGTATCGGCTTCACCGCTCAAATTGCCCATAGCATTATGAAACAAGTCTGTTGCTTCATAGAAGTCGTTAAACTTCGCAACAGCGTTGCCAAGATACTCAGCAATGGCTTTCAGCGAAATCAGCTTTGCCATGTTCCGCATAAAACCGTTCATCTGATTGGACAGGCTGAGATAGCTCTTGCGCTGCTTTTCGTTGGCTGCGGTCACACGGTTCGCCTGTGTCACAACCTTGCTCAACTGCGGGGGGAGCTTTGCAAAGGCGTTGCCTACTTTGTCAAGCTGAGATGCAAGGGGAGTAAGGGCAGTAGAAATCTTCTGACAAGAGCTTGCAAAAGAATCAAGGTCTGTCGCTTTCAGTTTGTCGGTCAGGTCAGGAACCTTTCCAATCGCATTAAAAGCACTGCCAAGAGCTTTAAGGTTCGATGCGTCCAGAATGGACAGAGGAGCCAAAGCGTTAGTGAGCTGAGTAATGCTTCCAGACATGGAGTAAAAGTCCACGCCGTTCAAGCCAGACACAGCCGCTGGAATCTTCTTGATTGCGTTCACGACCGTGTTGATGCTCTTTGCGCTTGCGGTCGTATTGGCGTTGGAAATCCCATTCAGAAAGCTAGTGATTTTGTCCAGGCCGGACATTCCGGCAGATGCCTGTTTCAGCGTTGCAATGGAACCGGCCAGCTTGTCAAGGCTGTTCACAACTTTTGTGACGTTGCCCTTTGTCCGTAAATTAGAAATAGCGGTAGCGAGCTTGTCGATATTAAGCTCTGCACCCTGCGATTCCGCAGAGATTTCTACGGATAAGCTCGTAATATCAACATCAGTCATCACTACCACCATCCTTTTGCTCCATCATGGAGAACATCATGCGCTTAATGCGCTCCTGTGCTTCCACAGCACGTTGGTATTCATACTCTTCCTTCTCTTTTTGAGTAAGGGGAATCGGTCTATCCATGTACTTGATGGGGCTAGACCCTTTCTTTCGGAACATATTGCCAACCGTAGAGGAAAGCGCAGATGCCATGTAAAAGCCGTTTCTCCACGCTTCTGCGTTGGCTCTGCGTTCCCGCAGCTCCTCTGCGTCACGGTAGACCTTCGCCAGCCAGACATCGCCGTGCCAGAACTGCTCGTAGGTCATGCCGATGGAGATGTAATAGGCTTCTACATCGTGAAACAGCTTGGAGAAGGAGAATGGCTCTCCCTCTCCGCCTGGTTCCTGAAATTGTGCGGTTACACAATCTCCCACGTTGCGTTTTTTGCGGTCTTGTCCTCAGTGTCAGTTGCCAGCAGGGACTTAGAAGCGTCCATGAACATCTCAAGCAGAACGCCCATCAGGTCTTCCTTGTCCTCGATGTGCTGGAACATCTCGTCCACGACCTTGCGCTTGATGCCCTTGTTCCGTGCGATGAAAGCACCATAGAACAGAGCGCGGGAATTGGACAGCAGATTGGTCATCTGGGTGTACTGGCCAATCTGAAAACCTGCGCGTTCGGTGGCTTCCACGCTGTCACGAGTGAAAGTCAGCTCGTAAGTGTTCTTGCCATCGGGGGAATGAAAGTTGATAACCTTAGCAGCCATAATAAATGCTCTCCTTTATAAATAGAGGCAGAACCAAATCCGTTGTTCAGTTCTGCCCGGTTTAATTGATTCGATTTTTGCGGTTTAGCCGCCAGTGACAGTCAGGGTCTCGTTGAACTCAGGCTTCTTGGTGAAAATGCAGTTGATGGTCATTTCCACAACCTCGTCCACGCCGAAGCCGGACAAGCCAACCTGGTGCATACCCTGCCAAGTGAAGCCTGAGCCGTCCTGCATCTTCAGGGCGTAATATTTCACGGTGTTGCTCTCGGAAGTCTCATCGTAGCCTGCTTCCTTGACCTTCTTGTAGTCAGTCTTGTTGTAGTTGGCAGTGAAGGACTTGGTGTCGCTCTGGATGATACCAAAGATGTTGACCTGCATAGGGTCAGACAGGGTGGTGGCATCCAGAAGGTTCGGTTCGGAGATCAGGT
>OHZS01000796.1_pt1 | contig 10896 bp, 11 predicted proteins | sample 1580521 | NCBI WGS metagenome assembly OHZS01 (sample SAMEA3882503, study PRJEB24775) | human gut metagenome | biome: human-associated habitat; feature: intestine environment; material: feces | place: Netherlands | collected 2009/2010
TCACGATGGCACCGCTGGCCTCGCTGGTCTCGTCGCCTTCCTGATGATCCAGCAGCTCCTGAACCCCGCTGTTGTTGGCACCATTCGTGGTATGGACGCCGATGCTCAGACCGCTTGGCTTGCCACGACCGAGGGCATCGCGTTCTCCAAGATCGCTGGTAACTCCTTCATCGGCATCCTGTCCGCCGTCATCGGTGGCACTTGCTACAACAAGTTCAAGGACACCCGTCTTCCCGACTGGCTGGCCTTCTTCTCCGGCAAGCGTTGCGTCGCCATCATGACCGCCGTCATCTGCATCGTCGTCTCCGTCGTCCTGCTCTTTGCTTGGCCCCTCATCTTCGGTGCGCTCGTCGCTCTGGGCGAGGGTATCGCTGCTATGAGTGGCATCGGCGCTGGCATCTACGCCTTCCTCAACCGCCTGCTCATCCCGACCGGTCTGCACCACGCACTCAACAACGTGTTCTGGTTCGACACCATCGGCCTGGGCGACCTGACCCACTTCTGGGCTGGCGAGACCTCTGCTGACGTCAAGTGGAGCCTCGGTATGTACATGTCCGGCTTCTTCCCCTGCATGATGTTCGGTATCCCGGGCGCCGCCCTGGCTATGGTTCAGACCGCTAAGAACAAGAAGGCTGCTATCGGCCTGGTTGTCTCCGCTGCCATCTGCGCCTTCGTCTGCGGCGTCACCGAGCCCTTCGAGTTCGGCTTCATGTTCCTGTGCTTCCCGCTCTACGTCGTGTACGCTGCCCTGTACGGCGTCTTCACCGTCATCACCTACTTTGTTGGTTTCCGTGCCGGCTTCTGCTTCTCCGCTGGTGCTACCGACCTCCTGTTCTCCGCTAGCCTCCCGGCTGCTGCCAACACCTGGATGATCATCCCGCTGGGCATCGCTGCCTTCCTGGTCTTCTACCTCGTGTTCCGCTTCGCCATCACCAAGTTCAACCTCATGACCCCTGGTCGCGAGGATGAGGATGTCGAGGAGACCTCCACTTCCGCCGCTGCTGGCGATGACAAGTTCGCCGCTCTGGCCGCCGCTGTTCTCGCTGCCGTCGGTGGCAAGGAGAACGTCAAGACCGTTGACTGCTGCGCTACTCGCCTGCGCTTCGAGCTCGGCGATTCCGATCTGGTCGACGAGGCTGCCTGCAAGAAGGCTGGCGCTCTGGGTGTCATGAAGATGGACAAGGGTGCTACCCAGGTCATCATCGGCACGCAGGTCCAGGCTGTTGCCGAGGAGCTCAAGAAGCTTCTCTAAGCCTTAAAGACGTATCTGTCTTGCAAAGGGTCGTCCCGCTCCGCGGGGGCGGCCCTTTTTGCTACCTCAATACTTGATGTAGCGATGTAATTGGTATTACAGTACACAGGCAATCAACTGGCAAACATTATTGAAATATGCTTGTTGACCTGCTGTTATTCCATTAAAACTGCTATAGTACGTGGTGTCTGGTTACAACCAATTTCGAGTCATTTATCCGGCAGGTATCATTATGGCAATGGGAGCGCGCAAACAACCTCTGTACGATCAGCTCGTCGATTTGCTGACCGATAAAATCGATCACGAGCTTCGACCCGGCGACTATTTGCCGTCCGAGCGTGACTTGTCGGAGCGCTACGGGCTCTCGCGTACGACGGTTCGCCTTGCCCTGCAGGAGCTTGAGCGCCTAGGCTTGGTGGTTCGTCAGCGCGGCCGTGGAACCATGGTGTGCGACCGCTCTCTGCAAACGGCAAACCTCTCGCAAATCTATAGCTTTACCGAGCAGATGAAGGCGATCGGCCGTGTGCCCAAGACGACGATTCTTGAGTTTACGGAGGTCGAGGCTGACAAGAATATTGCCATAGAGATGAACGCGCGTCTTGGCGAGCGTCTGTACAAGATCAAGCGCCTGCGTATTGCCGATGGTGTGCCGCTGATGATTGAGTGTACATATCTGCCGAGTCGCAAGTTCTTTGCGCTTAAACGCCCCATGATCGAGAACAAATCGCTGTACGACATGATCGAGCAGGACTTTCACGAGAAAGTTCGCGTGGCAGAGGAGGAATTCTACGCGAGTATTGCCCGCCATTCCGACGCTCGTTTGCTCGAGATTGCCGAAGGCGCACCGGTCCTGGATTTGATTCGTACCACATATGACATGAACAACGAGGTTATCGAGTATACGCGTTCGGTTGCGCGCGCCGACCAGTTTAAATACAAGGTCTACCACAACCGCGCAGTCTAGAGTTATTGGGTATAAACGGCTTGGTGTGTTTTGCGGCGGGTGCAAAATGTGCCAAGCGCAAGAAGGCAACGAACAATCGCTCGAATTAACAATGCAGTGGTTTTTGATCCGCCCTAAAACGCACTGCGGGTACGGGAGCATAGATGAGCACGTATGCTATCAAGGCCGACAAGTTCTTTTTGCCGGCGGGGCCGCAGCTGGGCGGCTACCTCATGGTCGAAGATGGCGTCTTTGGCGCTTGGCAGGCCGATGAGCCCGCTTGCGAGATCAAAGATTATTCGGGTACATGGATTGCGCCGGGCATGGTGGACACCCACATTCATGGCTTCTATAACCATGCCACGACCGATAACGATGCCGAGGGTATCAACATCAGCTCGACTGAGCTCGCTCGTCGTGGTACCACCAGCTGGTTGCCTACGACCTTTACCGACGGTGTGGAGCAGATCAAGGACGCCTGCGCTGCCATTGCAAAGGCTGACGAAGAGCGCGGACCTGAGTTCTGCGGTGCTCGTATTCAGGGCATCTACCTGGAGGGTCCGTTCTTTACCATGAAGCATGTGGGTGCCCAGAACCCTGCTTATCTGATCGATCCGTCCGAGAAAGTTTTTGACGAGTGGCAGGAGGCCGCCGGCGGTCGTATCGTCAAGAGCGCCATGGCGGCCGAGCGCGATGGCGCTGCCGCTTACGCCGCGGCTCTGAGCGCCAAGGGCGTTGTGACCTGTATTGGCCACTCCGATGCCACCTATGATGAGTGCGCCGCCGCCATCAATGCTGGCGCCAGCTGCTTTACGCATACCTACAACGGCCAGCGCGGTCTGCATCACCGTGAGCCCGGTGTCGTCGGGGCCGCTATGACCACGCCCAATACCTATGCCGAGATCATTTGCGACGGTAAGCACGTGAACCCTGCTGCTATCAAGGCACTGCTGCAGGCCAAGGGCTGGCAGCACACGGTGCTGATCACCGATTGCCTGGGTTGTGGCGGCATGCCCGAGGGCAAGTACACCAGCGGTGGCATGGATGTCATTATGAAGGACAACCTTTGCTGGCTCGCCGATGGCTCTGCTATTGCCGGCTCGGTGCTCACGCTCGCACAGGGCGTCAAGAACATCGTCGACTGGGGTCTTGCGAGCGCCGATATCGCAATTCGCATGGCGACCGAGGTGCCCGCGCGCTCTGCTCACGTCGAGGATAAATGTGGCAGCATTATGCCTGGCCGCGATGCCGATTTTGTCGTGTTCAATCCCGACCTTACCCTGGTCGAGACGTATGTGGGTGGCAACAGCGTCGGTAATGCGTTTGCCGAGTAGCCGCCAAAGAAACGATCCGAGAGGGGATTTAGATGATTTACGGTGCATTGGGCGATATCGAGGAGTACCGCGGAATGCTCAAGGGCCTCGACGTGCTGATCGATTGGCTCGAGGAGAACGATCCGGCGAAGCTCGAGGTCGGCAGCCATCCGATTCTGGGCGACAAGGTCTTTGCGAACGTCATGGCTCCCACGACGCGTCCCGAGGCCGAAGCTCACTATGAGACGCATCAGCGCTATCACGATGTGCAGATCGATGTTGAGGGTCGCGAGGCCTTTAAGGTTGCCACGGGCAGCCTGACGCTGGTCCAGGAGTTTGACGAGAAGGACGACTACGATCTGGTCGATTCCGACGCCTCGATCGCCGGCGATCTTGCTGACGACAAGTTTGCGCTGTTTGTTGCCGGCGAGCCTCACATGCCCACGCTCGAGTTCCCGGGCGATGGCGCGCAGCCGGTCAAGAAGATCTGCTTTAAGCTGCTTGCAGATGCTTACTGGGAGGAGTAGCGCTGCTCGGCTGAGCTGTTCGTCTGATGGCGTGATTCCCCTAGGGAAATCACGCTAGGACCCCGCTAAGCATGTTCCCCTAGGGGAATCACGCTTAGCGGGGTTTTGTTTTTGAGTAGGGGGCTGACGCCGATACGATGCGTGGATTGGCGCATGCGTTCTCAAAATCGGCAACAAAAAAGCCGCCCGAGGGCGGCTATCTTGTGCAATGGAGCCAGCGACCGGGCTCGAACCGGTGACCCCCGCTTTACGAGTACGTGATTTTGACATTTACCGAGATAAGACTGATTTCACTGAAGTTAAGAGAATAGCAGGTAAATATAGGTAAGTGGCAATTATTGAGCTAACTATTAGAATCAAATTTCCCACTCTTTTCACTCTTAGCTGGACTTGAAAGTGTGAAATATTTCAGTTAGGCTATCCGGCGAAGCCCTTAAAGCTTCGCCGGATAGCCTAACTGAAAAACAGCGAGGGATGCGATTGCAAGGATCGATAAAAAGGACCGCCCGAGGGACATCAGAGTGCATCGATAGGACCAAGGGGGTCTATCGGATTTACTTTTCTCTAGGAAAAGATCCGGAAACGGGACGGTACCGCCGTAGTCCATCGCGTAGGGTTCATTGCAGAAGCAAGAACCCGAAAAACTGGCCGAGCGAAGTTACCAAGGCGCTGGAAGCCTATAGAGCTGAGCTCGAGGGTGCTTCCAACCGGGGCAATGGCCCCTTGGGTTTATCGGATTATGCAGACAGGTTTCACGCAAATAGAGAGTTGACCATGGGGTCACCGCTTGCCTATGAGCGCGAAGGTTTGGATATCCGTCACATACGCGAGCTGTTTGGCAATCCTGATCTCGATCGGCTTAAATCAGATGACGTTCGCGCTGCGTATACCAAGGCCAGAAAAGAAGGTCGATTCAGCGAAAGTGAAATTCGCCGCATCCATATCAAGCTCAAACAGATAATGGAGGATGCCGTCGATAACGACCTTGTGGGCAAAAACCCTTGTAGGGGAGTGAAACTGCCCAAGCAGAATGTCGAGGCTCGTAAGGCGCTGAGCGCCGATGAGGCGGCAAGGCTTCTTGCGGTCCTTTTGGGGGAGAAGCCGTCCTCCTTTATCACGTGCACAATGCTTCTGCTTCTCTGTGGATTGAGGAAGGGGGAGGCCCTTGGTCTCTCATGGGAGGATTATGACCCCGACGCCAAGACTCTGAGGATAGTAAAGCAATATACGAACGACAGGACGTTGAGGCCGCCCAAATCGAAGATGAGCAGGCGCAAGATTTCGATAGGGAATGAACTTGCCGATTATTTGGACAGGTGGAAAGTCATTCAGCGGAGCGAGTTCAACTCCTTTGCGGTGGGCCAGACTGGAGAAACACCCATTGTCCATTCCATCGGTGTCGTCGATGCAGCCGGCGGCAAACGGGCTCTAGTGACCCGGATGGATGGACATAACTATTCAAGGGCGTTTAGGCTGTTTGCGGCGAAAAACGGCTTCGGTACTTTTGAGGAGAGCAGGGAAGTCATTGGGAGTGACGGCGTCAAACGTACCCGCTATACGGGTTATAACGGGCTGAAGCCTCATGAGCTGAGACATACTCAAGCAACTTTGCTCGTTGGAGCCAATGCGGATATTAAGACGATACAAGCGCGTCTGGGCCATGCCAGCCCATCGACAACGCTGTCTATCTATAGCCACTTTATCGAGGCAAATGACCAGAAGGCAGCATCAGTGCTGGATGATCTGCTGAAGGGTTAAAAAGGGCTAAAAAAGAGGCCCCTTTTGGGCCTCTTTTTTAAGCGACATTGTTTCGGTAGATCATTGCGCCATATGGCGGCTCCAGCTCCATTGACTGATAGTAGCTGGCATCTAGAAGGTTGAAATAACAAATGATGGGGGCGGCTAGGTGCTCGTCCATATTTAGGTAATGTCCCTCATCATCTGTGACCAGTTTGACCTCGTCGCGCATCACGTCGGTCATGCGGGGCCAGAGTTTGGTTGCGCGCTGCAATTTGTCCTTTTGGCTGTACTCTCCGTTATGGAAGAAGGCAAAATGAGGCGCATCGTATTTTGCGCCGCCGCGAATTTCGATAATTCCGACCTGGCTGCAAGAATTCGCGCATTCCTCTGTTTCCAATAAAGTCCAAGAGGAGGGGAGGACAGCGTAATCGCCGCCGAGGAGATCGACCCGTCGCATTCCCTGGGGCCTCTCCTCTTTCTCGCAATATAAAGAGAAATGGTCGTGGAGCCTCTGGAATTGCTCTCGATAAAGTTCCAATTGACTAAAACTCATTTCTTCTGATCCGTCTACGGGAAGAGCCTTCATTTCATTGGTGATTTGCCGAGCTTCCCTGAGGCACGCTTCATCGAGGGCCCTGGCGACCCTTGGCTGCAACCCCGTGAGCAGGTTGCATAGATAGTCGATAGCCTCGCCGGTGCTTCTGACTGATTCGGGGTTCTTGAGGCGAAGCTCTTCGATTTTCTCCGGGGTCGTCGCCTGAACAGTTGTTCCGAACTTAATTTTCCGCATCTTACTTCCGGATAATGGTAAACGTCCCATAACCACTCCAATCATCGTTGTATATATATATTAAATCAGTCAGACAATAAAGTCTATACAGTCAGAAAGTGAATTAGAAATTAGAACTGTAACTAGATATGATTGTACAACAGACAGTGGTACAATATAAACAGTAAGCGCCTGACCAGCTTGTTTGAAAGGAGTTATTTTGTTTTCGGTCATTGATTAAAAAGCCGCCCGCCCTTCCCTATCTAAGTTTGGCGACGAAGGGGGAGGGGCGAGCTAGCCTGAAAGGATTCTACCATGATTGTAGAGCCTGAACCGTACGCTGCCGTACAAGCATCACCTGCGGTTTCTTCTGATTCCAACTTGGGCCACGAGCGCCTTCTTGGCATCGCTGAAGTGTGCAAGATAACCGGTCTGAGTCCGGTTACGGCTTCGAAACTTATAAAGGAGAGCGGCCGCGCGATTGCATTGCACCGCCGTATCTATATCCTTGAGTCGAGCTTTTTTGCATACCTCCACGAATTGGAGGTGGAAAAGCCATGTCAGGCGTAAAGCCCATGAGCGAAGGCTTCGATGACCTCTGCAAGCAAATTATCTATTCCGAACCCCTTGGACACATTCAGCATCCTAAACTCGACGAGGCCATGGGTGGTATCCGCGACTATCTCTGCATCGTAGCCGGCGGGCCGGGGACTGGTAAGACCACGTTTGTTCACGAAATTGCTGATTACTGGGCACTTATGGGGCATCCGGTTGTGTTTTTCGAAGGCGAGCTCCGCACTTCTGGAATGCTTGCGAAAAGCATCACTCGTCTGACGAAAGGTGCCCTGAACTATTCAGACATGTTCGCAAGTAAGCTGACGGGCGAGAGGCTCAAAATATTTACGGATGCGACTGAAATCTATCGAAGCACAATTGCTCCCCGGATGCATATGCTGCATCAGGAAATGGGGCTTCGGACGATGGGTGAATGCGTCAAGGAAGTCGCGCTTAGGTTCGGAGAGCCGCCACTCGTCGTTGTTGACTATGTTCAAATCGTCTCTCTGCCGCCGGAGTTCAATTCTGTCGATGAACGGATTGGGCTGAAATATGTTGCATCTGAGTTGAGGCGGATGGTTGACGAGTTGCACTGCCCCTTAATTGCAATTTCCTCGATAAATCGAGTTAACTATGACAAAAAGAATATCGGTCTTGATTCGCTTGGCGGCAGCAGCGCGTTCGAATACGGCGCTGATTTGGTTATGCCACTAATCGTTAAAGGCGATAGAGCGGATGAGCGCGCGGCGAATATGACGGAGTCCCAGCGTCCGGTTGTCGCCGCGGTCGTGAAGAACCGTTATGGAGCGTGCGCGAAAATAGATTATATCTTTGACGCGCCCAACGCTCGTTTTATCGAATCCGAGTAGTCATGGAGCCTGGGCCCTGCATTGGTGGGTACCGGGTGCCCAACCCATGCTTGTCTTCTGATGAGCTCGCTCGAGCCGAGAACAGAGACCTTCCATTGCTTTCGGCCACGGAGCTCATTTGGGAACGGAAACGCCTGCTCGATGCTCTCGATATTTATAAAGAGCAATGGCGGCCTTACCGTATCTATCTCGGCAGCTTGCCGGGAGTCCCCTTCGATGTCTGGGCAAAGGCAAGGATTGGGCGCATCGGTCAAATGCTCCAAGCAATGTCAATCAAATAGAAGGGATGGGGCCGGTGTCGGTCCCATCCGGATTGGATAAACATGTCATCCATGAACGCGCATATCAACGTGCGAATGAACGAAGCGCAGCGTAGGGCTATCGAGAAGAAGGCGGCCGCCATGAATATGCCGGCGTCAACCTTCATGCGTGACGCCGCCCTGCTCTGCGGCGAGAAGCCGGTCAGGGTCGCCGATGTGGGGGAGCTTACCGGCATCAGGACCGAGCTAAAGAAGATCGGCACGAACCTCAACCAGGCGGTCCGTGCCCTCAATACCTACGGCCCCGACCCGGTAGTCCTCAACAACCTCAACCGGGCGACTTCAATCGTTTCAACCGCGGTGAGCTGGGTTAACGACCTGCTCGCCCGTGCGAGAGAGTAGGTGGTTCACGTGAAGGAGAAGTTGGTCATGGCGCTGATTTTCGCAGTGCTGCTTACCGCGGGGTTTGCACCCCTTGTCGCCATTCCCCTCGATTGCGTGATCCTCGGACTTCCAATCGAGCTCGGCTCGATCGGATTCACTCTGAGCGTAGATAGCATCATTTGGTGGTGGGTCAACGTGGCGCCTCACTGCATCCCGGGTTGCCTCGCTTCGTTTGCCCTGTTCCTGTCGGTATTCTCGCTCATGCAGCTATCGGCCTCCTCGAAGGAGCGGGCCGCCGATGGAGGCGTGCTCGGAGAGGCTCGGGTGAAAACGGGGGCCGAGACCATCCGAGGCTCGGAGATTTGGGATGGGCACGGACAGCCGAAAAACAGGGGATTCGTGTACGGTTTTGAGAAGACGTTGTTCGGCTCCAAGTATCTGTTCGAGCCGAGGCGACATATGTTTCTCGACGGCTCAACGGGCGCTGGAAAATCCAGGGCACTTCTGATTCCAACAATCGATCTGCTGACGTATGGGGCGGATGACGGGGAATCAAGCCCGCAGACCATCATCGTGTCTGACGTGAAGAGTGAACTCATCGAGTTAACGGGTGACGAGCTGGAGCGCCGCGGATACCGGGTGCTTCTGCTGGATGCTCAACATCCCGAAAGGAGCGACACGTTCAATCCCCTGGAGCTGGTCGATAGACTTGCGAACGGGGGAGATTTGTCGGAGGCGGAGCAGGCCGCGGGGCATGGCGCAACGCCGCAAAGAACGTGGTGGGAGGAGCAGGCGCTGGCGAATCGGTTTGCCTGCGAGGTCGCAGCACTGATCCGTGTTTACGAGGTGCTCAGCGGAGCTTGATCAAAAAAGTTTTTAAGTCCAAATGCAATAAAACGCCCTTTCCGTGCATTACACGGATGACAGGAGAAAAAGCCCATGCTCAGTATGCTGATGACAACCGAATATGCGCCGGCAGAGGATCGACACGAGCTGCAGCAGTTGTTGCTCCACATTGCCGGCGGGGAGCGTGAAGCGCTGGCGGAGCTGTATCAGCGCACGCGCGCGGCGGTGTACGGCTTAGCGCTTTCCTACCTCAAAAACGCGCAGGACGCGCAGGATCTCACACAGGACGTCTATGTGCAGGTGTGGGACTGCGCGGCGCAGTACCGCCCCACCGGTTCCCCCATGGGCTGGCTGCTGGCGGTGTGCCGCAGCCTGTGCCTGATGCGTCTGCGGCGGGAGGAACGCCATGCCGCCCTCAGCGAGGAGGAATGGGACGCCATTCCCGCGCAGGAGTGCGGACTGGACGCCGACGAGCGCGCGCTGCTGCAAGGCGCATTGGCAAGACTCGCTGACGAGGAGCGGCGCATCGTGCTGCTCCACGCGGTCACGGGTATGAAGCACCGGGAGATCGCGGCGCTGCTGGAGCTGCCGCTTCCCACCGTCCTGTCGAAATATCACAGAGCATTGAAAAAGATGCGCAGCTTTCTGGAAGGAGATGACGCCCGATGACCAATGAAAAAATGGAGCAGCGTCTGGCCGCGGCGGTCGAAAAGACCGCGCCGGATGATGTGAACGGCGTTCTCTCCCGCTGTGAAGAGCGGAAAGGAACGGTGATCCCCATGACGACGAAGAAAACGACAAAGAAACGGTGGACGACGCTGGCGGCGGCCTGCCTCGCGGTGATGCTGCTGTGCGGCGGAGGCGTGTTCTATCAGCGGGCGCATGCGGTGGCGTCCGTGGTGTCGCTGGACGTAAACCCCAGCATCGAGCTGAAGGTCAGCAAGAGCGAAAAGGTGCTGGTCTGCACACCGCTCAACGAGGATGCGAAGGCCATCCTTGCGGATATGGGCGACGGTGCAGACCTGAAGGGTGCGAAGCTGGACGTGGCGGTAAACGCCATTGTGGGCAGCCTCGTGCGAAACGGCTATCTCGACAGCATTTCCTCCGCCATCATGATCTCGGTGGAGGACAAGGATACCGCCCGTGCGGAAAAGCTCCAGCGTGAGCTGACCAGCGCCGTGGACGGTGTGCTGCAGACCAGCGAAGCGAAGGCCGCCGTCCTGACGCAGACGCTGACGCAGGACGCAGGACTTACGCAGCAGGCGCGGGAAAACAGCATTTCGACCGGAAAGGCGGCGCTGGTGAACCGTGTGCTTGCACTCAACGCCACGCTGAAGTTTGACGCGCTGGCAAAGCTCTCGGTGGAGGAGCTGAAGGACCTTGCGGAAGCAGGCGCGCCCGCTATGCCCATCGGTAAGGATGCCGCCGCTTACGCCGC
>OHZS01000804.1_pt1 | contig 10812 bp, 8 predicted proteins | sample 1580521 | NCBI WGS metagenome assembly OHZS01 (sample SAMEA3882503, study PRJEB24775) | human gut metagenome | biome: human-associated habitat; feature: intestine environment; material: feces | place: Netherlands | collected 2009/2010
CTTCTTCCGCGTGGTGTACGCCGCGTTCGTCCTGCGGCGCAAGACGCTTGTCAACAGCCTGATGACGGCGTTCGGCAGCCAGCTCACAAAAGAGCAGGTCACGCAGGCGGTCACGTCCTGCGGCTTAGAGGCCAACATCCGCGGCGAGCGGCTGGGCCTCAGTGAATTCGCCGCGCTGTCCGCCGAGATCGCCGCATTACTGTGACAGCACAGAAGCATCTATTTAAAAAATTGATAAACCATATGGTTGCTATTGATAAGACATTCTGCTACAATTTTCGGCAGAAAGGAGTCAAACTCAATAGCAGCCATTTTTCCTGTGCATCGGTTAGCTCCCTGCCGCCCCAAAGCGGCACAGCACACCACACAAGACGCGGTGCAAAATTTTTCTTTTTCATTACACCGTGAACATGCTACGAGGGAAAGAACAAATGACGAATTTGACGAACAACAAGGCCGTTTTGTCGTGGATCGACGAAATGACCGCCATCACCAAGCCGGACAAGATTGTCTGGATCACGGGGGAAGAGGAACAGCTCGGCGCGCTGCGCGAGCAGGCCGTTGAAGAGGGCATCCTCCTCAAGCTCAACCCGGATAAGCTTCCGGGCTGCTACCTGCACCGCACCGACCCCGACGACGTGGCGCGCGTGGAGGACCGCACGTTCATCTGCTGTGAAAAGGAAGAGGACGCAGGCCCCACGAACCACTGGGTAGAGCCCAAGGAAATGTACGAAAAGATGTACGCCCTGGCCGACGGCGCCTATAAGGGCCGCACCATGTACATCATCCCGTACTCCATGTCCATCATCGGCTCTCCGTTCGCCAAATACGGCTTTGAACTGACCGACTCCATTTACGTCGTGCTCAACATGCACATCATGACCCGCATCGGCAAGGCCGTGTGCGACGCGCTCGGCGACGATGAGGGCTTTATCAAGGGCCTGCACTGCCAGTGCAACCTCGACAAGGACAACAAGTACATCGTCCACTTCCCGCAGGACAATACGATCATCTCGATGAACTCGAACTATGGCGGAAACGTGCTTCAGGGCAAGAAGTGCTTCGCGCTGCGCATCGCCTCGAACCTCGGCCGTCAGGAGGGCTGGATGGCCGAGCACATGCTGATCCTCGGCATCCAGAACCCGCGCGGCGAGATCAAGTACATCTCCGACGAGCAGGGCACCATCTCCAAGCGCTCCACGCTGCAGTTCTACGATGTCAAGGCCGGCACGTTCCTCAACGGCCGCCAGGTCATCGGCCGCTGCCCCATCCAGGGCTGCAAGTCCGAGAAGGCTTATGCCGACGAGTGCGACCTGGGTCACCAGTTTGAGCCCGAGGAGCTCATCGCGCCCAAGAGCCAGCTCACCGGCGAGGTGCCCGAGCTGCGCCCGGTCGACAACCTCTACTTCGACCTGCCGGCCTACCTCGACTTTATGAAGACCTACACCGCCAAGCTCGCCCAGAACCCGCAGGTTCGCTCCGTGGTCTCCAAGACCATGGAGGAGTGGCTGCTGCCGGCTCAGCTCTACATCCAGAACAAGTTCCGCGAGGCCTTCGATGCCGTCGAGGATCAGCTTCCCGAGCACACCGTGCTGGAGCCCGAGGGCAACAAGAGCAGCTTTACCGTCACCTTCCCCAGCTGGAAGGAGCGCGACGACGCCCACGCGGTGCTCGCCAACGGTGGCGTGCGCTTCCGCAGCGGCAAGGCGCTCGTACCCTTCCGCATCACCGGCAACATCGACTGGGGCGTTCCGGTGCCCGAGGTCGATGGCGTCTCCGACGTCACCTGCTGGTGCTGGCCCGAGAGCCTGTGGGCTCCCATCAGCTATACGCGCACCGTGCTCGCACGCGATGCCAAGGCCGCCGGCGTGACCGAGGGCGTCGCCGCCCAGGATGCCGCCCTCATGGGCGAGCCCGCTGCCGACTCCACGCAGGTGCCCGCGCCCACCTACCAGCACAGCTCGCTCGACTGGCGCGACTGGTGGTGCTCTGACGACGCTCAGATTTACCAGTTCATCGGTCAGGACAACATCTATTTCTACTGCATCGCGCAGACCGCCATGTGGGAGGCCCTGGGCTGGGACCTCACGCAGAGCACCGTCAGCGCCTGCTACCACCTGCTCTACATGGGCAAAAAGGCCAGCTCGTCCTCGCAGACGCCTCCCCCGCCGGCAGACGACCTGCTCAACCACTACACCTGCGAGCAGATGCGCGCGCATTGGCTGTCGCTCGGCCTGTCCGAGAAGCCGGTGAGCTTTAGCCCCAAGGCATACGACACGCGTGTGACCGGCAAGGACAAGGACGGCAACGAGGTACGCGCCTGCGACGACAAGCGCGTTATCGACCCGGCCCTTAAGGAGAGCGCCCTTTTGACCGGCGTGTTCAACCGCCTGGCCCGCAGCTGCTTCTACGGCGTCGCCGTCAAGGAGGGCGACGAGAGTCCCTATCGCAACGGTTGCATCCCCGCCGGTGCCGCTTCTGACACCGTGGTCGAAGCCGCCGAGCAGGCAGCCCTCGCCTTTGAGCAGGCCATGTACAAGTTCGAGACGCACCGCGCGCTCGCCGTGTGCGACGACTACCTGCGCGCCGCCAACAAGCGCTGGAGCGATGCCTCCAAGGCCGCCAACAAGCTCGAGGGCGAGCCGGCCAACGCCGCCATGACGCAGGCCCTCGTCGACGCCTTTACCGAGCTGCGCGTAGCGACCGTGCTCATGCACGGCATCGTGCCGGCCGGCTGCGAGCTCATCTGCAAGTACTTCGACGTTGACCCGGTCGCCTTCTTTAGCTGGGATAACATCTTCGCCTCCACGGACGAATTTGTGGAGAGTCTGGGCGAGAAGCCCGGCGAGCACCGCGTAAAGCCGCTGCCCCCGCGCTTCGACTTCTTCAGCAAGCACGAGAGCCAGTACTAAAGCACGCCAGCAGCGGCGTGCCCGGAAAGTAGTCAATTTGGGATGGGAAGGAAAGACGGATGTCCAAGCCGCGTCGTCGTAAGCAAAAAAAGCAGGTCAAGGCCGAGCTCAAGCTCAGGCAGTTTGCTGCTACCGAGCTTTCCGACCAGCTTGCCGCCCTTCCCTGCGCCGCCGACCTGCCGCGCTTTATGGTCGACACGGTCGCCGGCGCCTATGCGCCCGCCGATGCCGAGCTCATGATCGAGGGCTTCGGCGCCGCGGCCACACGCCCGGTCACGCTGCGCGCCAACACGCTCAAGGCGACCGCCGAGGACATCGCTGCGGCGCTCGATGCCGCCTGCATCGCCCACCAAACCGTTACCTGGTATCCGGACGCCTTTATCCTGCCCGAGGCCCAGGTTTCAGATCTGTGGGATCTCGACATCTACCGCGACGGCAAGATCTACCTACAGAGCCTGTCGTCCATGATGCCGCCTTTGGTGTTGGGCGCCCAGGCAGGCGAGGACATCCTGGACATGTGCGCAGCCCCTGGCGGCAAGACGACGCAGATCGCCGCCCTCACCCAGGGCCAGGCACACCTCACCGCCTGCGAGATGAGCATTCCCCGCGCCGAGAAGCTCGAAGCCAACCTCCACCGCCAAGGCGCAAAAAACGTGCCCGTCATGCGCATCGACGCACGCGAGCTCGACGAGTTCTTCCGCTTTGACCGCATCCTGCTCGACGCTCCCTGCACCGGCACGGGCACCGTCATCAGCGGCAACGAGAAGAGTCTGCGCGGCCTCACCGAGCAGTTGCTGAGCAAGTGCGCCCGCTCGCAGCGAGCACTTCTGGACCGCGCCATGGGAGCCCTCAAACCGGGCGGCACGCTCGTCTATTCGACTTGTTCGATCTTGCCGCAGGAAAACGAGGACGCCCTGCAAGAGGCCCTCGACAAGCATATGGACTGCGAGCTCATCCCCCTCGACGGCACGCCAAGCGAAAGTGAGGCACGCCGTGCCCAGGAAGCTGGTGAGGAGCCGCGCATCGAGTCCAACGCTCTGACCGAAGCCATTGCCGCGGGTCAGGTATCGGCCATCACCAACGGCATGCCCGGCACGCTCACCATTCCGCCCAGCCGCGAATTTGAGGGCTTCTACATTGCCCTGATCCGAAAACGCAGCTAGCGCACGGATCCAAAACTCAACAAGCTATCTCTGTGCGCGTTTGCCCTGCTGGTCGCGATGCTGTTTAAGCATCGCGCGCTCCTTGCGTTCGGCCCTTTTGCCCTTAATGGCCGTGACCACAAAGTAGATGACCGCGGCGGCAACGATTGCGGCCACACACAGGCCGATCGAGCCAAACATTGCTGTCAATTCCATACCGCGTCACCTCTCTTTTAAACGGGGCTTTCAAGATAGCACCTCGATACCCGCCACCACAGCTCCTTCACGTTCGCCGGTCCTTCGGTCTAACGGATGGCGCGGCGGGGAAAAATCAACTCGTCAAACGATTTAGCATTCGCAATTCCGGCTGCATCGCGCCGGCCATCATCACATAGAATCGAGCCTCCATGGATACCCTCAACGATCTAAATGAGCGCGTCGACGCCTTCGTCGGCACCAGCTCCTTCGACACGCCTGCGGCGGCAAACGACCAAGCTCCCATCGATGTGCCCGCCGAGGTGCACGAGGACATCGTCGCCTCGGTCGATTTTTCCGAGGTCGAGCTTGCAGACGAGTTCACCGAGCCCCAAATAGCCGTCACGCCCAACGGCCTGCTCCCTATGGAGCCCCTGCCCATCGACGGACGCCTACGCAAGGCTGCCCTTCGCATGCCCGACGAGATCGAGGAGGCCAGCGGCTTCACGCTCTTTGGCCGACGCATCAAGTCGCTCATTTACACCACCGATGTCGCGGTTATCCGCAACTCCAACGCCGACGCCGTCTTTGCGGTCTACCCTTTCACGCCGCAGCCCGCCATTACGCAGGCGCTGCTGACCGTCGCCGAGTGCCCGGTCTTCGTAGGCGTGGGCGGTGGCACCACCACCGGCAAGCGCTCCGTTCAGATGGCAGCCGTCTCCGAGATGCAGGGCGCGGCGGGCTGTGTGGTCAACTCCCCCGCCACCGCCGAGATGGTCGAGCACATCACCAACATCGCCGACATCCCCGTCATCGCCACGGTCGTACGTTGCGACGACGATGCTCACGCAAAGGTGCGCGCCGGCGCCAAGATTCTTAACATCGCCGCTGGCAAAAACACGCCGCAGGTCCTGCGTGAACTGCGCGAGCACTATCCCAACCTGCCGCTCATCGCGCCGGGCGGCAAGACGCCCGAGAGCATTCGCGAGACCATCGCCGCCGGCGCCAACGCCATCATCTGGACGCCGCCTTCGGCACAGCAGCTACAGACCGACATGATGCAGCGTTATCGCAAGATGAAGGAAGACGCCACACCTGTCATCTCGCGCGACGACGTGCCCATTATCGACCAGGTCGCCGCCGCCGAGGTCAGCCAAGTCGAGAACATGAATCCCGATGTGCCGATTCCCGACGAAGTCATCGAGCGCGTCGCTTCGATCCACGAGCGCGTCGAGGAGCGTCGCGCCAACCGCGGCCTCAAGCCGTCACTGCACGGCTTCTTCTTCCGCGGAAAGAAACGCTAGCAAAACATCTTGGCCCGCCCCACAAACGTGAGGCGGGCCGTTTTCGTTTGAGCAATCATGCAGCGATGTGATGGGGCAAACTAATCCACGCGCTTGTCGCCCATAAAGAAGAGCGCCACCGTACCAGGTCCGGTATGCGAGCCAATCAGAGTACCGATGTCATTGATCTCAATCTTGCCTTTAAGCTGCGGAACCTGTTCCTCAATCAGCGCCGCAACGGCCTCGGCATCCTCGCGGCACGCCGAGTGCGACATGACGCACTTACCCGAATAATCCGCACCGTCCTGCACGTGTGCCATCATGGTCTTGGCCATCTCGGAAATCGCGCGCTTCTTAGTGCGAATCTTCTCACGTGGCGACAGCTTGCCGTCGCAATCGACCGTCATAAGCGGGCAAATCTTAAGCGCCGTGCCGATGATCGCGCTCGCGGCCGAAATGCGACCGCCGCGCAGGTAGCTCGACAGATCGGTCGAGAAGAACCAGTGGTGCAGGTTGAGCCTGTGCTCCTCAATCCAAGCGGCCGTCTCGTCGAGTGAAGCCCCGCTATCGCGCACGTCGGCGGCACATTCCGCCAGCAGGCCAAAGCCCGAAGACGCTGCCAGCGAATCGATGACGCGCACCTTGCCGCCCTGGGGATAGCGATCCGCGAGCATCTGCGCCGCAACGCAGGCCGATCCATACGTGCCCGAAATACCCGACGACAACGTCAGGTGCAGCACGTCTTTACCCTCGGCAACAAACGGCTCCCAAAACTCCTCGTACTCACCCACGCTCACCTGAGACGTCTTGGGCATGGCGCCCGCGGCAATCTGGGCAAAAAACTCGTCCGGCGTAATCGACTGATACAGATCGTCCGTATAGACAACATCGTCGATCTCGTAATGAAAACACACGACAGGGATATTGCGCGACGCAAAGAACTCACGGGTTCGGTCGGCGGCGGATTCACAGGTCAGGACAAAATCACTCATATGAGGCTCCTTACTCATTGCTGCGCAAATTATCGCACAGTGAGCCTACATGCGGTACATATGTCCACTATTTACCAAATCGAACCAAAAATAGTGAACATCTTTACCACCATCGTCTCCACCGACCCGACGCATAAATATCTGAGAAAACACCCTCTGTCGTCTCCACCCGACCAACACATCTACCTCCACTAAATCGATTTACCAAACCGTTCGGCTAACAATTCGGCTGCCCATCCCCAATCGAAACAAAAGCGGCGCATACTGATAAACGTTTGACGCTGTTTATCAGTTTTACCAGCCCTATCGGAAGGTGTTTCATGGTCGCATTCGATCGCAATCCGCAAGACTTCAAGTATCTGCGCCTGCTGTCGAGACAGTTTCCCACCGAGCAATCCGCGTTTACCGAGATCATCAACCTCTCGGCCATCCTCAACCTGCCCAAAGGCACTGAGCATTTTATGAGCGACGTGCATGGCGAGTACGAAGCCTTTATGCACATCCTCAACAACTGCTCGGGCGTCGTGCGCGAGCATGTCGACGAAATCTTTGGCGAAACGCTCTCCTTTGACGAGAAGGGCGAGCTGTGCACGCTCATCTACTACCCGCGCGAGAAGATCGAGCTGGTCCGCAGCCAGCGCGAGGACTCGCCCACCTGGTACAAGACGATACTTGACCAGCTCATCATGGTTGCCCGGTCGCTTTCGAGCCGCTATACGCGCTCCAAGGTGCGTAAGGCCATCCCACGCGATTACGCCTACATCATCGACGAGTTGTTGCACACGCACCCGGACGAGAACAACTATCGCGTGCGCTATCACGAGCGCATCGTGGAGTCCATCCTAGAGACCGCCAGCGCCGACGACTTTATCGAGTCGCTTGCCTCGCTCATCAAGCGCCTGGCCGTCGACCACCTGCACCTGGTGGGCGACATCTTCGACCGCGGTGGCGGCGCGGCCAAGATTATGGACCGCCTGCTCACCTACCATTCACTCGACATCCAGTGGGGCAACCACGACCTGCTGTGGATGGGCGCTGCGGCCGGTGAGCCCGCCTGCATCGCCACGGTGCTGCGCAACAACCTACGCTACGACAACTACGAGATCCTGGAGAACGACTACGGCATCTCGCTGCGTGAGCTTGTCGCCTTTGCCGATGCCACATACACCGCCGGTGAGTCCATCACCCCGCTGATCAAGGCCATCAATGTGCTGCTCTTTAAGCTCGAGGGTCAGATTATCCAGCGCCATCCCGAGTTCGACATGACCGACCGTCTGTTACTCGACAAGATCGACCACGACACCGGCACGGTCACGCTCGCCGACGGCAGCGTGTGGCCGCTCACGACCAACGACTTCCCCACCGTCGACCCGACGGACCCCTATACGCTCACGTCTCAGGAGCGGCACATCATCGACAAGCTCGTGTCCGAGTTTGTCACCGCCGATCACCTGCATCGCCATATCGATTTCCTCTATTCCCACGGCTCGATGTACAAGGTCGCCAACGGCAACCTGCTGTTCCATGGCTGCGTGCCGCTCAACGAAGACGGCACCTTTAGCAGCATGAACTGCCTGGGCACCTGGCACGCTGGCCGCGATTATCTCGATTTTTGCGACCACATCGCCCGCCGCGCCTGGCGCGTGGGCGACCGCGACGCCCTCGACTGGATGTGGTACCTGTGGATTGGCTTTAGCTCACCCGCCAGCGGACGCCTGGTGCGTACCTTTGAGCGCGCCTATATCGCCGATAAGAGCACCTGGGTCGAGCCGATGGACCCGTACTTTACGCTTACCAAGTCGCCCTCGGTCTGCGATGACATCATGCGCGAGTTTGGCGTCGCGCCCATGGCATGTTCACCGACCGGCCACATCATCAACGGCCACACGCCCGTTAAAACCACCAAGGGCGAGCAGCCCATCCGCGCCGAGGGCAAGCTGCTGGTCATCGATGGCGGCTTCTGCCGCGCTTACCATCCCAAGACGGGTATCGCCGGCTATACGCTCATCTCGAGCTCGCGCGGCTGCCGCCTCAAGTCGCACCGGGCCTTTACGACGGTTGCCGAGGCACTCACCCGCAACGTCGATATCGAAAGCGAGACCAACCGCTTTGACGAGGCCGACCGTCGCCGCATGGTGAGCGACACCGATTCCGGTGCCAAGATCCGCAGCCAGATCCAGGACCTGCGCCAGCTGCTCGATGCATATAGAAACGGTGCTATCGAGGAGCGCGCCTAGCACCACCCGTGGGGATTGGCTAAACTTGCTGAGTTTGTCATCCCCGCGGCGCCCCGGCGCCACCATAAGGCAGGTACCATGCAAAAGCTCCTTGCGCAGATCATGAAGTTTGGCGTCGTCGGCGTCATTGCCACGGTCATCGACTTTGGCATTATGAATCTGCTCCACTACGGTCTGGGCCTCAACATCCTAATCGCCAACACCAGCGGCTTTATCATCTCACTCATCTTTAACTACCTCGCCAGCATGAAGTACGTGTTTGCGCACAAGGAGGGCATGAGCCGCCGCCGCGAGTTCATTATCTTTGTCGTGCTGTCTGTGATCGGTTTGGGACTCAACGACGGCATCGTGCTGGCGCTCAACGCCGGCCTGGGGCTCGAGGCCAATATCGCCAAGATTTGCGCCACCGCGCTTGTCATGGTCTACAACTTTGTGACCCGAAAGATCTTCCTGGAAGGCGACGAGACCAAGTAACTCGCAACCTTACAGCTTTACAATGCCCACAGATGACGCGCGTCGAGCGCTGTGTTGTTCGTGGGCATTGCTCGTTTACGGGCAAATTTTCAACGTTTGCGGATTAGCTCTTGAAAATTTGGCGAGTTCGTATAGTTCTTGGCAAGGACCTTACGTTTCCCTTGCAAAAGCTCTAAAGTATCCTCTGCTCGATTCATCAACGCGTTGGATGTGATTACGTGCGCAAGGCACTGGCACAACCTCATACCAAGCAGTTCCTCAAGTTCGCTGTCGTGGGTCTTATCTCCTTTGGCATCGACTGGGGTATGCTCATTGCGCTCGTCGAGCTGTTTCACCTCGACTTTTTGATGAGCACCACGGTCTCGTTTACCACGTCCGTCGTGGTCAACTACTGGCTCAGCATGAAGTACGTGTTCGACCATCGCGAGGGCATGAGCCGCAAGCGCGAGTTCACGATCTTCACCATCCTGTCGGTGATCGGCCTGGGCCTCAACGACCTGTACATGTTTGTGGGCGTCACGTTTTTGAGCATCGGCTACCAGGCCATGAAGGCCATCGCCACGTTCCTCGTCACCTGGTACAACTACTTCAGCCGCCGCTTCTTCCTCGAGGGCGCACGTTCGTAGACGGCCCGACATTTGCTTGAAGGTATAACCGGTTGGAATTCTCGTTTCAACCGGTTTTTTTGTTTGCCGAGAGACCCGGCGACCCAGTCCTCTACGCATGAAAAACGGGCGGCCCGGATGTTTGTCCGAACCGCCCGTTTGGCGCGTTATGTCGAGGCCTCTAGCCCGTTACGTAATACCAAACAACGTTGTCGCCATTGGAGAGAACGTAGTTACTGCAGGCCGTCATGGGCGTTGTGCCGTTGACGGAGTACATCCAGCCGCTCGTGCCGCCGTACTGTTTCTCGGCCAAACCACCAATCGCGGAGACATACGTGCCGTACGACGAGCCATGTGCGTTAACGGAAAGGCCCAGCGCGCACAGGGCATCATAGACGGTAGCGCCTTCGTTAAAGGTAAAGGTGCCACCAGAAGACACAGGATTGCCCACAGCGCTCGATGTGACCGAAACCGTCACTGTTACGTAGCTGGACTCCTGCGAGCCGCTCTGGCCGCCCGAGGAGGCGTTTCCACCATTAGAGGATGAGGCTCCATCAGACGACTGGCCACCGCCAGACGCATTGGAAGTATCACCGGCTCCCGTATTTTGGGCAGCGGATTTATCGCCAGACTTCTTGCCGTCCTGGTCCTCGGACTTCTTGTTATCCGAGTTCTTGTCCGATTCCTTGTTTGAAGACTCGGAATCGTCCTTGGACTTGGACTCATCAGAATGCTTGGACTCATCTTTTGCGTCATTCGATGACTTGGAATCCTTGGAACTGGCCTCGTCCGAAGTCGTAGTCGAGCCAGACACCTTGGTGTCCTTGGTGACGACGCTCTCCCCCGTCACGGTCTGAATGATCCAGTCGATGGACCAGGCACCGCTTGTGGAAGGATGGACGAAACCCAGCGAGACGACGATCAGAATGGTGCACGCGGCAGTCAGAACACCGAGGAGCGCCTTGCGACGAG
>OHZS01000813.1_pt1 | contig 10755 bp, 7 predicted proteins | sample 1580521 | NCBI WGS metagenome assembly OHZS01 (sample SAMEA3882503, study PRJEB24775) | human gut metagenome | biome: human-associated habitat; feature: intestine environment; material: feces | place: Netherlands | collected 2009/2010
CTGCGCACGTAGTGGGTGCGGCAGGTCACCACCGGGGGGTCAACGTCCTCGTCGAGCGCGTAGGAGTGCGTGAAGTAGGCGTTTGCGCCCTCGGGCACGCCGCGCAGGAGCGGGCAGACCCGGCCGTGGGGCGTGAGGTGCACCTGGTCCCAGCCCACGTGCGGCACCTTCAGACGGCTCGACTCCAGGTGCGTGCACGAGCCACGCATGATGCCCAGGCCATCGACCCAGGGACCACCGGCCTGCTCGGAGGCATCGTCGTCCGCGTCCGCGTCCTCGTTCGCAGGCACGCCCTCGTTGCCGCGCTCAAAAAATAATTGAAGGCCCAGGCAGATGCCGAGCAGCGGAGTTCCAGCGGCAACGGCGTCGAGCACGGCCGCCTCCTCGCCGCTCTGGCGCATAAAGGCGATCGCGTCATAGAACGCGCCCACGCCCGGGATGACCAGGCCGTCGGCGTTGCGAATCTGCTCCGGGTCGTCCGATGTGCAGGCGGCGGCACCGGCGCGCGCAAGCCCGCGCACGACGCTCGACAAGTTGCCCTTGTGGTAGTCGACCACCACGATCTTCGGTTCGCCCACGCGACCCTCCCTTATCTCCTTCAAAACCTGCCAAAATAAACCTGTCCCTTTTTGGCAGGTTACAGTGAGCCCTTGGTGCTGGGGATGCCCTGCACGCGGGGATCGAGCTCGCAGGCGTGGCGCATCGTGCGGCCCACGGCCTTAAAGGCGGCCTCGATAATGTGGTGCGAATTGCCGCCCGCCAGCTCGCGCACGTGCAGCGTTAGTTTGGCATCGCGCGCAAAGGCGTAGAAGAACTCGACGGCCAGCTCGGTATCAAAGCTGCCCACGCGCTCGGTCGGCACGGGCAGCTCGCAATAGGCCTGGCCACGGCCCGAGATATCCACGGCGGCCATCACGAGCGTCTCGTCCATGGCAATCGCCGCGTCGGCAAAGCGCGTAATGCCCGCCTTGTCACCCAGCGCTTGGCAAAACGCCTCGCCCAGCACGATGCCCGTATCCTCGACGGTGTGGTGCGCGTCGACTTCCACGTCGCCCACCGCGCGCACCGTCAAATCGAACAGACCATGGCGGCCAAAGGCGTTGAGCATGTGGTCGAAAAACGGCACGCCGGTCGAGATATCGCACGCACCGGTTCCATCCAGGTCGAGCTTTACGACAATATCGGTCTCCCCCGTCTTACGGGTTACCTCGGCATAGCGGCCCATCTACATCTCCTCCTTCACCAGCGCGGCAAACGCAGCCAGCACCTCATCATTTTCCTGCGGGGTACCCACGGTAATGCGCAGACAGTCCGCAAGCCCCGGCGCATAGCTAAAGTCGCGCACCAAAATCGAATACTCATCGCGCAGACGTTCGCGCACGCGCGTGGCATGCGGCGTGCGCACGAGCACAAAGTTCGCCGCGCTCGGCCACGCCTCCACGGGCAGACCCTCGGCAGCCATCGCGCGCAGGGCGCACAGCTCGCGCTCGCGCTCGGAGATGTTGGTGTTGGACAGCGTAAACACCACCACAAACGACAGGCACGCCGCCATAAAGGTCACAAGTACTACGACGGAATTGATGATAGTGAAGTTCGCCTCATAATTTTCCCAATGCTCGGCCGTGCTCGAGATGGTGAGCCAACCGTCGCTCTTAAGCTTCTTGCTAAACGCAATCTGGTCAGAAGATGAGCCCTTAAGCAGCGCAAAGATGCCGTTAAGACGCGCGCTTCGGTCGAACGCGCGCTCATAGGTGCTCTGCGTCATATAGAGCGTGTTGCCCAGATAGTTGAGCGAAATGTCGCTAACCTTGACCTTGGCGACGTTGAGCGACGAATCCTGGACGTGTGCTGTGTCGCCCGGCTGAATCCCCAGCACCAGTTGCGAGCTCTTGCTCAAGTACACGTCCCCGTCACGCAAGGCGAGCGGTTCTTTGGACTCATCCTCCAGGCGCACGTAGTCACCCAAGTCACCCGTGCGGTCGTCGGGAATCACAATGAGCTGTACGGTCTCGCTCTTGCCGCCAAACGTAAAAGTGACGTTGTCGGTCATGATCGGCAGCGTCGAAGTCACGGTCACGTCGGAATCCTTGGCCGCGCTTCGCTCGTCGAGCGCCGCGCACGTCTGCGTAAAGTCATCGGGATTGGCAACCGCCAGCAGGTCATAGCGCGTGATATGCCCGTACTGTTTGGGCGAAAGCGCCACCGACGTATCGCGGATGCCCATGCCGCAGATCACGAGCGCCGTGCAGCCGGCGATACCGAAGATGGTCATAAGGGCACGCTTTTTGTAGCGGAACAGGTTACGCGCTGCCACCTTGTTCAAAAAGCCCATGCGGTGCCAGATAAAGCCGATGCGTTCAAGCAAGATGCGCGAGCCGGCACGCGGCGCCTTGGGGCGCATGAGCGAAGCCGGCGTCTCGGCCATCTCGTGGCGGCAGGCGATAATCGTGGCGCCCACCACGCCCACGGCAAACAGCGCAACCGACACGAGCGACGACACGATGTCGTACGAAAGCAGCATCTGGGGCAGAGAGTACATGTCATCGAACACCGTAAACAGGAACAGCGGCAGCCCCACAAAGCCGATGATGTTGCCGAGCACGCCGCCGATCAGACAAGCCCACAGCGCATAGTCCACGTATTTGGACAGGATACGTCCGCGCGAATAGCCGAGCGCCTTGTACAGGCCAATGAGCGTGCGCTCCTCCTCGACCATACGTGTGGCGGTGGTAAGGCTGATGAGCACGGCGACGATAAAGAAGATGAACGGGAACACCGTGGCGATGGCCTCAATTGACGAGCTATCGCTCTCCACGCTTGAGTAGCTTGCGATATTGCCGCGGTCCTGGATGTACCAGGTGCATTCGCCCAGATCGGAAAGCTCGGCGCGGGCATCGGCAAACTGTTGGTCGGCGGCGGCGCGACGCTGGTCCAACTCGGCCTGCGCCTGCGCGCGTTCCTCGCTGCCCTCGGCCATGCGGTCGATGCTGTCCTGCTCGATCCCAAAGAGCAGGCCGGCCTGGCGCTCGGCCGCATCCAAGCTTGCCGGCGTGTCGACCGTCAGCTCCTGAGCGCGCGCATTCTCACGCTCCTCGCGGATCTTCTCGATATTGCCCTTGACCTCATTGATCTTTGCCGCGTAGGCATCCGAATAGGAATTGAGGCTTTTGGCTCCCTCGACGATCACGTGGACCGCGGAGTAGGAAGAAGATGTCGCAGCGTCCTCGCTCACGTAGAACTTATAGTCCGCAGTCGAAGCAGCGCGAAAGGCGTTGACTGTCGAGTCGGAGCTCACGTCGGTAGGATCGAGGACCTCGGCCGTAATGGTGTAATCGCCCACGGCAAACTGATCCTTGGCGCTTTGGTTCGACGAGCTCGCATCGTTGGCGGCAAAGCTCACCGTATCGCCGATTTTCTTGCCCGAAGCCTTCAGGAACTTCGAAGTCACCGCGACCTCATCGGCGCTCTCAGGCAAATCGCCGTTCACGAGCACTGGCTGATCGATGTTCTCCTTGGAGAGACTTTGCACGACCACGCGCTCGCGCGTTGTGCCCACGGCGGTATAGGCAGTCTCGGTATAGATGCCCTCGGCCGTCTCGACGCCGTCGACCTCTTGGATCGCAGCAAGGTCGTCGCGCGTAAGGCCATAGGTCGACTGCACGTTAATGTCATAGACATTCTGCTGGTCAAAGTAGGCGTCGACCGAATCGCACAGATCCTCGCAGCCCGCCTTAAGACCGCACATCACGCTCACGCCGAGCGCGGTGATCACGACGATAGACAAGAAGCGTTTGAGGCTGCCGCGAATCGTGCGGTAGACACCGCGGCGAAAAACCGTCGGCACCATATCGTTTGAGCTTTGGGCAGTGCGGTAGGTCGTAAAATCCTGCTCGCGCTCCGTGTTCCGCGCGTCGCGGCGTAGGCTGTTTTGGCGGTCCTGATCCATGGGCGCTACCACTCGATCGTCTCGATAGGCACGGGATTTTGCTGGACCGTCTCGCTCTCCACGCGGCCGCTCTTAAAGCGGATCAGGCGATCGGCCATGGGCGCCAGCGCGGAGTTGTGCGTGATGATGATGACCGTAATGCCCTGCTTGCGGCAGGTATCCTGCAGCAGCTGCAAAATCTGCTTGCCGGTTTTATAGTCGAGCGCGCCCGTGGGTTCGTCGCACAGAAGCAGCTTGGGGTTCTTTGCCAGTGCGCGGGCAATGGACACGCGCTGCTGCTCGCCGCCCGAAAGCTGCGCGGGGAAGTTGGCGAGGCGCTCGCCCAGGCCAACCTGACGAAGCGTTTGCTCGGCATCGAGCGAATCGGGGCAAATCTGTGCCGCGAGCTCGACGTTTTCGAGCGCCGTCAGGTTGGGGACCAGATTGTAGAACTGGAAGACAAAGCCGACGTCGGCACGGCGGTATTCCACGAGCTGCGCCTCGTTGGCGGAGCTCACGTCGCGCCCGTCCACCGTTACGGTGCCGGAGGTTACCGTGTCCATACCGCCCAGGATGTTGAGCGCCGTGGTCTTGCCGGCACCCGAGGCGCCCAGGATAATGGCGAGCTCACCGCGTTCAACGGTAAAGCTCGCGCCGTCGAGCGCGTGAATGCGGGCATCGCCCTCGCCGTATGCTTTGATGACGTCTTTGAATTCGATATAGGCCATCGATTAATTCCCATCTGGTCGGATAACTCTTTAGTATTACCCATTTCGCACCGACCAAAAAGGGACAGGTTTATTTTGGCAGGTTTTAGAGGCGGACGGTGAAGGTAATCTGATTGCCGTGGCCGCAGACAGAAGCGCTCCCGCCATGGGCCTCGGCGATGGCTCGCACCACGGATAGGCCCACGCCCGAGCCGCCTGTCTTGGAGCTGCGCGACACATCCGCGCGGTAGAAGCGGTCGAACAGCCGGTCCAGGTCGCCTTCGGGCAGCTCGTCCACGGCGTTCGATACGACAAGTTCGGCGACGCCCTTACCCTGACCGCGCGAGACGGCACGCAGACTTAGCTCAATCACGCTGCCCTCGCTTGCGTAGCGTGTGGCGTTGTCCAGCAGCAGCTCAACAACCTGCGCCACTGCCGCGGCATCGGTATGGGCCCGCACACCGCTCGCGATCGACGTCGACAGCCGCTTTCCGCGCGAAACCGCCACCGATTCAAACGGCGCCGCCGCCTTGTCCACTGCCTCCGTAAGATCGATCGATGTCATGGTAAAGCCCGCCGAACCCTCGTCCATGCGAGCCAAAAATACCAGACGCTCCGTGAGCGCCGTCAACCGCGCGACCTGCTCGTGAATGCTCTGCGTCCACTCGCTCTCACCGCTCTCAATTTCCTGCACCTCGTTAGCGGCATCAATCACGGCCAGCGGCGTCTTGATCTCGTGGCTTGCATCGGTAATAAAGCGCTTTTGCTTGCTGTAGCTCTCGACCATCGGTCGAATCACCGCGCCCGAGGCACCCGCCACAATTGCCAACACCGCCAGCCAGCCAATGCAACTGATTGCCACGCTCACGCTCAAAAACGAATGAAAGCTTGCAAGCTCGCGCGAGCAGTCCACGAACACATAGGTTGTCTCGTCGCCCTGAACCGTAACCGTATAGCGGTAGTTACCAGAAAAGCCCGAGGTCCAACCCTTGGAATATAGTCCCGCGGCAATACGGGCGGCACGTTTGGCGCCCACCGCGGCAATGCGGGCCGTGTTGACATCGGTCACCTGCCCACCGGCAAGCGTCACCGTAAAGTAGCGTGTGTCGAAGGGGGACTCCGCCGTCATGCCTTCAAAATGCCTGATGCGAACGCCCGCCTGGCTATCGCCGGCATCCTTGCCATTAGCGGGATCGTCTTTAGGCTCGTCCCCCCAATCGATACCGTCCTTGCCCGCCAGGATATAGTCCAGGCGAGCGTCGGCCATCTTGCAGACATGCGAATAATTGACGATGTTGATGCCGGCGATGATGAGCGTGAGTACCACGGTCACGGCGCCCATGGCAACGAGGATAAACTTGCGACGCAGGCGGCGGCCCAATGCGTCAACAGAATTTGCCCGCCCCGTACTACTCGAGGCGGCGTGAAACCGCTCCGCCATGCGCCTCCACCACGCGCTCGCGCTCACGCTTATTCGCCTTCCTCGACAACCTCGAGCGAATAGCCCTGGTTGCGCGACGCGTGGATGACCACGTTGGCACCCAGCGCCGTCAGCTTTTTGCGCAGGTACGAGATGTAGACCCACACCACGTTAGCGCCTTCGGGTGCGTCCTCACCCCAAACCCCGAGCATCAGACGCTCGGTGGGCATGCGCGTGCCGGCGTTGCGCATAAAGAGCTCCATAAGCTGAAACTCACGATTCGCCAAATGTTCCTCGCCCAAAGGCCCAACGAGTGTGCACGATGCCGTATCGAGGCGCACGTTGCCCACGCTGAGCGTCGTGGCGTCAATTGCCGTCGCTGCACGCGTCATGGCACGAATACGCGCAAGCAGCTCCTTAGCGGCAAACGGCTTGGTCAGATAATCGTTGGCACCGGCATCCAGACCCTCGACCTTATCGGACACCTCGCTTTTTGCCGTGAGCATGATGATGGGCAGTCGCTTACCGGCGGCGCGCGTGCGCTTGAGCACCTCAATGCCATCCATGCCGGGCATCATGATGTCCAGAATTGCGGCGTCATAGTCGTTGGCGAGCAGATATTCGAGCGCCGTCAGACCGTCGAGGGCGGTGTCGACCTCGTAGTCGCTATGTTGAAGAATCGCGGTAAGGGCGCGGGAGAGGCCGGGTTCGTCCTCGGCAAGCATCAGCTTCATAGTTGTTCCTTTGGCGCACGGCTATACAGATTTCGATACTGCCGATGATAGCGCACTGCCAGTCGCCTTAGCGCAGCCTTAGCTGCTCAACCTGCGCGTTTTTAAATACGCAGGATAGGGCTTAGCCAAACTTAAGGCACATATGCCGAGCGCTTGGACGCATGCCGGCCCTGAAAGGACGGCGACTCGTTCTTTCAGGGCGTCTTGGCTATGCAAAGTGCTCGAACGTTATTCCTCGCACGCGCCCTCAAGCCGAAGCAGCCACTCCTTGCGATCAAGCCCGCCGGCATATCCGTTAAGCGAGCCGTCGGCGGCAACCACGCGATGGCACGGCACGATAATCGAAATGGGATTGCGTGCAACCGCAGCCCCCACGGCACGTGGGGACACAACAGGAGCCTCGTTTCCCGGCACACGATGTCGAGCCGCAACACGCTGGGCGATCTCACCATACGTAGCGACCTCGCCACGCGGGATAGAAAGCAGCTCAAACCAAACCTCACGCTGAAACGCCGTGCCAATCATATGCAACGGCGGCGTAAACCGAGGCTCCTGTCCCGCAAAATAGGCATTCAGCCAAGCCCAAGAACGCTCAAGCACCGAAGAAGCCGCGCCATTTGCCGGACTCACCGAAGACATCCCACCGGTACCAGAAACCGCATCGGCGCCTTCAACATGTTCGGGATCTTCTTTGAGAAGCGTGGAGCCAAAGTGCTCCTGCCCCTCAAACCAAAGCCCCGTCAAACCGCGGCCATCAGCGGCAAGCAAGATTTCGCCCAAAGGCGAAGCAAACGTCGTCGTGACCACCAGCGGCTCCTTTCAAAACTCCGCAACATAATACCGCGAATTGTGCAGACAACTCCCGCAGATGCGTCCGGACAGACTCGATTGTCCAAGAGAGGGCGTTTTCCCTCTCAATATCGGCCGATACCGAGTCGCAACGCCCAAAACGATGTCCGGCAAAAACGAAGGTGAATGGTTTTCCGAGAAGTGGACGAGTAAAACTAGGGCCCCGAAGCATCCGCATTTTTTAATTGCAAAACAGCAGGATTCATGCGATAAAACCGCAGGAAATGGCGGCCAAAATATGCCGATGCTTCAAGGGTCCAAAATAGGTCGTTCACTTCCCGGAAAACCATTCACCTTCGATTCGCATCAACCCCTAAGCCCTCACAAGCAACAAACACAGGCGCGCCAAAGTTACCGCCTCAACCCCAAAGTTCCCGCAGGCAGCAGGCGCAACAGCGCCGCAGCTGCCGGCGGCGCTCCACAGTCCCAAAAGGCGGCAGGCGCGAAGCGCCGGGGTCGCCGCCGGGACTAGGGCCCGCAACAGCCACGTGCCCCCACATCAGCCCAGCGGCCCCAACCGACAACGACCCCATCGCAGATCGCTTGCAGCAGCGTCGCCGCAGGCGGGGGCTGGGCTTAGTTTTCAGAACACTCCGCAGACCAGTGTGGCGCCTTGTCCGCGGCTCCGAAGGAGCAGGACAAGGCGCCACACATGGTCGAGGACGTTCTGAAAACTAAGCCCGGCCCCCGCCGGACAGGTCACGCTACTCGCAGAGCAGCTTAGCGATCTGGACGGCGTTGGTTGCCGCGCCCTTACGGATTTGGTCGCCGCAGCACCAGAAGGTGATGCCGCGCGCAGCCTCGGGGTTCGAGATGTCGCGGCGCACGCGACCGACCCAGATCAGGTCCTGGTCGGACGCATCCATCGGCATGGGGAAACGGTCGTGTGCATCCTCGGCAGCCATATCGTCAACCAGCTTGACGCCGGGAGCGGCAGCCAGCGCAGCACGGGCCTCCTCGACCGTAATATCGCGCTCAAACTCGAGCGTAATGCTCTCGGAGTGCGAACGCAGCACGGGCACGCGCACGCAGGTGCAGTTCACGCGCAGCTCGGGCAGGTGCATGATCTTGCGGCCCTCGTTTTGCAGCTTCATCTCCTCGGAGGTAAAGCCCTCCTCCTTGACGCCGCCAATCTGCGGAATCAGGTTGCTCGCCAGCTGGGCGGCAAACGCGCGCGGCTCGGGAATCTCCTCGCCGCGGCCCAGGGCGGCCAGCTGAGCCTCGAGCTCGGCCATACCGGGAGCGCCGGCACCCGAAGCCGCCTGATACGTCGAGACGATCATGCGCTTCACGCCGGCGAGCTGATGCAGCGGCCACGTGGGAACCAGGCCGATGATAGTCGCGCAGTTGGGATTGGCAATAAGGCCGTGATGCCACTTGATATCGTCGGCATTGATCTCGGGCACGACCAGCGGCACCTCGGGATCCATGCGGAAGGCATGGCTGTTGTCGACCACGACGGCGCCGCGCTTGACGGCCTCGGGCAGTAGCTCCTTCGCGATATCGTCGCCGGCGGCTCCGAGCACAATATCACAGCCCTCAAAGGCCTCGGGGCAAGCCTCTTCGATCACGATCTGCTCGCCGCGGAACTCAACGGTCTTGCCCGCGGAACGCGCACTCGCCAGCAGCTTGAGCTTACCGACCGGAAACTCCTGCTCGTTGAGGCACTCGAGCATCTGGGTGCCCACGGCTCCCGTCGCGCCCAAAATAGCAACCGTGTACTGTTTCATGCTTCCCCCTTTAAAGGTTGTGGCTTTTGCCCGCACGCCGAGCAGGCCGATTATTGTTGCCAGTGTATACAAGAACGGGGCGGACACGAAACCCGCCCCGTCGAAACGAAACCGAAACGAAACGCCCCGCGCTAGATTTTTGGCACTTGTCCCAAAAATCTAGCGAGATAGCAACTACTTGTGGAGCGCAGCCAGAGCGGGATCGACCGGCGCGGAAGCCTCCAGGTCGGAGACCTTCACAATGCCGTTCTCATCGGAGAAGGCACGGTAAATGGTCCGAATCGCCAGGTCGAAGTCCTTCTCCTCGACACCGATAATGATGTTGATCTCGTCGCAGCTCTGCGAAATCATACGCACGCTCACGCCGGCCTGGCCAAGCATACCAAACAGATGGCCCGAGATACCTGCGCGGCCGCGCAGGTTACGGCCGACGGTAGCGATGAGCGCCAGGCCCTCGACAACCTCGATCTCGAGCGGCTCGACCTCCTGCTGGATGTCGCCCACGAGTGAGTACAGCGAATCGTGAACGTCCTGCTCCTGCACCACGGCGCCAAAGCGGTCGACGCCGGTGGGCATATGCTCGACGGAAACGTCATAGCGCTCGAAGACCGAAAGCGCGCGGCGCATAAAGCCGACACGGGGCTTGGTACGGTCGCGAGCCACGTTGATGGCGACAAAGCCGCGCTTGCCGGTCACGCCGGTAATGATGGGCTCTGCCTCGCCCTCATCAGCCGTCTCGCTAATGATGGTGCCGGGGTCCTGCGGCGCATTGGTGTTCTTGATGACCAGCGGAATACCAGCCTCGCGCACGGGGAACACGGCCTCCTCGTGCAGGACGCTCGCGCCCATGTACGAAAGCTCGCGCAGCTCCTCGTAGGTAACGCGCGCAATGGGCTGAGCCTCGGGAACAATACGCGGATCGGCAGAGTAGAAGCCCGAAACGTCGGTCCAGTTCTCGTACAGGTCGGCGCCCAGGCACTTGGCCAGGATCGAGCCGGAAATATCGCCGCCGCCACGGTCGAGCAGCTTGATCTGGCCCTCACGCGTCGCGCCGTAGAAACCAGGCATAACAAAGCCGCCCTGCTGACCGTACTCCTGCACCAGCTCGGAGGTGCGATTCATGCTGAGCGTACCGTCGTGATGGAACGCCACAACCGTCGCGGCGTCCAGGAACGGCAGGCCCAGGTACTCCGCCATCAGGCGAGCGGTGAAGTACTCGCCACGGCTCACGAGCTCCTCGGTAGAGTAGCCGCCCGAGCGGGCGCGCTCGGCAAAGGCCGCGAACTCCTCGCGGATGGGATAGGTGAGCTCCAACTCGTCAGCGATATCAAAATAGCGCTGGCCAATGTCCTCGAGCAGTTCCTCGCACGACACGTGATACTTAACGTGC
>OHZS01000827.1_pt1 | contig 10628 bp, 19 predicted proteins | sample 1580521 | NCBI WGS metagenome assembly OHZS01 (sample SAMEA3882503, study PRJEB24775) | human gut metagenome | biome: human-associated habitat; feature: intestine environment; material: feces | place: Netherlands | collected 2009/2010
GCAACGGCGCATGGGGCGGCGGTTTTGGCGGCGGTAGAAGTGCTGGCTCGGCTGTCGACGGCTATGTGCTGACATCCGACTTCGCAAACATCGAGCGTAAGATTGACGGTGTGAACAACGGGCTTTGCGACGGATTTTACAATATGAATTCGGCATTGCTCAATGGCTTCCACGGCACCGATAATGCTATATGTAGTCTCGGTTATCAGACGCAGCAGGGCTTTAACCAGGCGAACATGGGCATGATGCAGGGCTTTAATGGTGTTGAGAGGGGACAGGCAGACCTCGCGCGTCAGATTGCGGAATGCTGCTGCAATATGCTGCGTGGTATTGATGGCATTAACTACAACATGGCTCAGCAGACCTGCGGTATTACTAATGCAATTAACAATTCCACTCGTGACATCATCGACAACCAGAACCAGAACAGCCGTGCAATCCTTGATTACCTCTGTCAGGATAAGATTGCAACTCTTCAGCAGGAGAATCAGGCACTTCGTCTCGCGGCTTCGCAGAGCAACCAGAACGCGTTTATTCGCGCAACGATGGAAGCGAATACTGCAGAGATTATACGCAGAACGGGCAACGAATGTCCTGTTCCGGCGTACATCGTGCAGTCACCCCAGCCGCTCACCTTCCCTACTAACTGTTGCGGACAGGTACAGCTCAGCGGCTATGGTTGCTGCAACGGTTGCGGCAGTTACTAATTAAATTAATCTGTGATACATCTTCCTTGCCGGATGTTCGGGATTTTTTGCCCGATGTTGTATTCAAAAACGCGCGGCGGGGCAATAGTTCCGCCGCTTTAATTTTTAAAAAAGAAAGTGAAATAATCATGACCGAAAAAGAAAAACTCGAAAGAAATGCAAAAGTCGAAAGTATACTTAACAAAGTTATTGACAAAATCGGCGCGATGAAAATAGAGGAAATGGAAATAGCGGAAATTTCAGCGCTGCTCTCTTTGCTTGGAATGTGCCGCTATTATTCGCCTTTTTTCTACTGTGTCGATACATCTCTCATAAAAAAGGATGGTGAATCAAATGCCTAAATACACAGCTATTGCCGTGCAGGAAGTCGCCGAGAACCAGAACGTTATTTTAACCGACGCTATTTGTTGCAATCGTGGGAACGTGCTGCACAATACAGGCTCGGGGCAGGTGACTTTGCGCGGCATTACAAATCAGTGCTTTGCTCGATACCGCGTGTCTTTTGGTGGTAACGTTGCAATCCCGACAGGTGGCACAGCACAGGCTATTACAATTGCGCTCTCGCTTAACGGCGAAGCATCGCGCAGTGCTTTGGCAATAACAACGCCTGCGGCGGCTGCCGAATACGGTAATATCTATATCGACGATATTGTAGACGTGCCGCGCGGCTGCTGCTTGACGCTTGCTGTAAAGAACCTCACCGAAGCAACGGTTAACGTGCAAAACGGAAATCTGATTATCGAAAGAATAGCGTAAGAAAGGAGAACGAAAATGAAAAAAGCATTACACGAACTCAAAGAGCTGCTTTGCGAAGAACTTGACGAAATCGCGGCGAAAAAGGAAATGAACGCCGGAGACCTCGAAACCTTGCAGAAGCTGACCGATACTATTAAGAATATCGACAAAATTATGATACTCGAAGAGGACGGCGGATACTCTCAGGCGGGCGACTATGAAGTTCGCGGCAAATACATGATGGGCGGAGATACTTATCGTGATGGCGGCATGAGCGGCAGAAGACAGCGCAGAGACAGCAGGGGGCGTTACTCTTACGACGACGGCAAACACGAGATTGTTGAACAGCTCGAAGTCATGCTTGATAATGCGTCGGATAAGGAACGTGAAGCAATCCGTCGTTGCATTGAAGTCCTCAAAGATATGCGATGATAACGCTCGAAGAGCTTGACGAAGCTATACGGGATTGCGAAAGCTCCGACCGCCATACTTACGACGACTGCATCCGGCTTGCCGCGCTTTATACGATAAAGAATCAGCTTTATCCCGATACCATGCCGGAGCTGCGTCAATCTTTCCGCGCTCCCGTGGACGAGATAGAAAGCTACGGAGAAAGCGAATTTCTGCAGCTTGTCTCCGGTAAAAAAGCGGAAAGTGTGTGGAGCGTGATTGACGAGCTGATGAACACGCTCGAAATCACGAATCCTCGTTTGTACGACGGAGTAATGCGTAAGATAGACCGATTATAGCGTGTTGCATTTTCGTGTTGCATTTGTTGCACATGGGTGTGCGGTGAACCACAAAATTGTGTTTTGCGTAAACAATTCCGTGTATCTTAATGCGGAATGAATGACGGATATTCACCAATCAAGCATAATTATACAAAAATAACGCATATATCGTGTATATGCGTTATTTCCTTTCATTGCAGGTAACAGGGGTCGAACCTGCATGAGGTTTTATAAATGCTCTTTGATTCTTTTGGATTCATGTTATTTTCTCTCTTTTTCTTCCTCTCCTGCATTTTCGTGTTGCATTTCGTGTTGCACCGTCTCAAAATAGCGGTTTATTTGTTCCGTAACTTCTTCGTTTTTGTCGTCCATCAAGTGCTGGTATACATTTTTGAGCATATTAGGCGTTGCGTGTCCCATGCGCTGCATTGCATATTTATCCGGCACACCGAGTGACAACATCAAACTCGCGTAATAGTGGCGGAGGTCATGGAAACGTATATCAAGACGAAGGCGGTCGCATAGCGTAGCGAAAGTGTTTGATATTCGTGCGGGATTTTTGATTTTATATCCGCTGTCCCGCGCCGCTTTTAATTTCTCTATTACCCATTCGGGACAATCTATTTCGCGGGTGCTGCTGGTGGTCTTCGGCTGCTTTGTCACCCACTCGTTATTTTCATTTTGCGATACCGCTTTTGTTATTTTGATTTTGCACTTGTTATAATCGATATCTTTGCTCAAATCGAGGGCGCATATTTCGCCGCGCCGCATTCCGCAGGTCGCGGCAAGCAAAACGGGAATTTCGAGAGGTTTTCCCTCTACGGCTTTCAATAGGATTTGCAGCTCGCTGTTTGTTGGGATGTGCATTTCTTTCTTCTGTCGTTGCGGGAGTTTGATGTTGTAGTGTATCTCCGGCACTGCCGCGCGTATTGCTGCGTAAAATAAGCCGTATATGTTCGCTATGGTTTTCGGCGCAAGGGTCCGCGCTTCCCTGTTTATTTCTGACTGGATTTGACTTTCGGTCAGTTTTTTTATTTTTATCTTTTTTATCGTTTTTAAATGATTGCGCAGGTATCCGCGAGATTCGCGCACGGTCTTGGGAGACATTATTTCGTCGCGGTCTGATATATACTTTTCAATCGCTTCTTCCACTGTCATTTCTTCCGGTGTTCGGTCGTGGGATATGCCGCGCTCCAGTTCATACTTCCGCCGAGCGGCTAACAAATTCGCTTCTGATTCCGTCGGGGCGGTGATAGATTCGTACTGTCGTTTTCCGTTTTCATCCACTCCCACGTATAGCAGGACGCGCCAATTGCCGGAGGGGAGCTTTTTTGCCTTTGCCATTTCATTTTATCTCCTATTTCAAAAAGCCGGATTTTGCTCCGGCTCTTTTTATTCTTTTGCGAGGTGCACTGTCTTAGTTACTCCCATGGCGGTTACGTCAAACGTAATTTCGCCGTCCGAATTGTAAGTGAAGTCTTTCGTGTCGTCGCCGGACGCGAGAAGTGCTGAATCTGTTTTATCGTGGTCGTTGACACTGCTCCACGTATATGTTCCGGCTTCGGTCGGCGCGACGTATGTACCCGACCAGTAGAGGGCGCGTGTCTCGTCTGCTGACCAGTATACCTCTATCGTGTCGGAGGTAATTTCGGCAGACATTTTCGCATCGGAATCCGTGTTTGTTTCAATCCAACTGCCCGACAAATCGGGAACAGTACCTTTTTCTTCGCCTTTGCCAGAGCACGCTGTTAACGCGCATCCGCATAGAACGAGAGCGATTATTGCTGCTATTGCTTTTTTCATTTTTTATAGTCCTCCCTGTTGTGTGTATGTGTATAACGACACGCTGTCGTTGTTGGGTACAATTTGAGCTTGAGCCGAGTATCTTATAAACCCTCTGTCAAGATGGGTATAGTCCCATATCAGCCATAAAATTAACAGAACCATCAATGCCGCGACCGCTATCGATAAACGGTTGAGCCATTTTTCTTTATTCTTTATCCTTGCTTCGGTTGAGGAAATGACGTAATTCACAAAACGGTCATCACGCGGCTTGGCTTCTGCTTGTTTTGTGCTATCGGATTTTTCGGCAGTCTCTTCGATAACTGTTATTGTATCTAACGACACGCCGAGAGCGTGAGAAATCGGTGAAATAGTATCATATGTCGGGGAGCGGTTTGTGCCGTTGAAAACCTTAGTAACGGTTGATTCCGGCACACCCGATATTTCGGCAATCACCGCATTCGTATATCCGAGTTCTTCTTTGCGTTCTACAAGTTTTTGCACCAAATTTTCGCTTGATAAGTCCGTAGTTCCCATTACACACTCCTTTTTTGCGTGTGCGGCGTTCGAATCGCCGTATCATGCTGCTTAAATAGTCGTATTCGGCTGCGGATTAGCCTTGTTCGGGTATTGCGGCTCTCCTTTAGCCGTTGTATAGTTAAGTTACAAGGTGCACAGCCTTATATCACGTAGCTGCTCACCGCTGCGTTCACTCCGCTGTTGGGACAATCGGCAGCGGAGAAAAAACTGCGCAACGTGTAACCACGCTTACATTATATCATAGTATAAAGCAAAAAGCAACAGATATGGCAAAATTTGTATGGGGAATTTTGGTACAATTTTCGACATGTGCAAGTTTTCGGCTTGACGGTACTTTTATGCGTTGCGTATAAGATTTATTCCTTGCATGATGTGAGTGAGTTTATCGGACGGAAGCAACAGCACATTTGTAAGTATTTGACGCTGCTCTTCGTTAACTTCGCGCAGTACTTCCACCATGTGATTCACAATCGTTTTTTCCTCTGAGCTAAATATAATCATGGGAGGTGTGGGGTCATCGGTTTGGTCTGTAAGATATTCGTAAGATGTTCCGAGAGTATCGGCAATCTTGCGTATGCGGTCATCTGGCATTTTGCCGCCGCGCTTTGCAACATCGTTTAAATACACCTTTTGCAACCCCAATTGTTCGCAAAGATAGGTCTGCTTAATACCGCGACTTTGACATAATTCTTTGATTTTGTTTATATTTACCACATTAAACCTCTGAAATTGTGCAAGATGTAGAATCTTACTAAAATAGGTATTTTTTTGAAAAAGCTATTGCAATTCTTACGAAAATAAGCTATAATATACTCAAGCAAGTAACCACGGTTACATTATAACAAATATAAAAAGAAAATTCAAGAGGGGAACAGAAAATGGAACGCACAATAGTTATCAAAGATGCACAGGAAACAAGCTATGTTATTGGTAAGGTTTACACTAACCACAGCATGACTAACGACGAGCTGCTTGAATGCGCCGGACTTACACTTAACGATGAAGGTATATGGACAAACGGCGACGGCGAATGGACAAGCAACGACGTTATCGTGGAATACGAGGACTAAGGAGAACGAAGATGAATAGAAGTTGGAAGACAGAAGCAAAAAGAAGCTGGAAAGCAACGAAACTTGCAATACTCGAAAAAGAGTACGGTAAGGAAGCAGCGGAATGGGACAAAATAGAGCCTGCGGTCAAAGATGATAGGCGAGTATACATTAACATGTATAACCTGCTCGTTGAGGCTGTAAAAAGTCTCGAGGACGAACCACACGCGGTGGTGAGAGTTGCTATGAACCACTACTTTGAGGATGCCGGAAAAACAATGGAAATAATCAAAAAATGCTTTTAATGCAGAGTGACCCGCTCCGGCGGGGTAATGCACACAGCTAAGGCTGTACGGTCACAAGTCCGTGCATGACGAAAGAGAGGAAAAAGCAATGCTTAATTTTAAAGGCAAAAGATGGGTGCGGGAAGGAAACGCCTATCGCCTTGCTGGTACGAGATTTAAAATCTACCAGTGGAATTCCGGCAAGAACGCCAACTTCCTTATTGAAGAGACTGGCAAAGGCACTATAACCGTACACGGAAAGGGTGAAACCGCGCGAGACTGGGCGATAAGAAAGGTTTTTGAAATGATGGAGGATTATAAATGTACTACAAATACACTCTGTTGAAAGATTTGCCGGAAGCAAAGGCGGGAACGTCATGGACGTTCGATGAACCGCCGGAAGAACTAAAAAAAGAATAATATAGAAACAAGTTAGATGATGAGACTATAAACCTTAGAGCTGGGAACCAGTGCTTTGCGTTAAGCACAAAAACATTAAAAAATCCCGAATGGTTTAAAAAAGAACTCGCCGAAGATAGTTTGGCGGAAATCAAATGTCCGATTTGCGGAGAGACGCGTGGAAGGATATACACCACAAAAGAGTACAAGTATGTTTGGGCTGATGATGTGTGCGAAGATGTATTTACTGTTTGGTATGAGTTTGCGTGCGGACACAAATTAGAGAAACTCTACACGAAAGGATATTACAGATAATGGCTGATTTTATGAGACTGCTTATCAGCTCGGAGGGTGACAAGGATTTGCTGTGCAAATGCATAATCGCGGTGCTGCTGATATATGTCGGCGGTATGCTGCTGGTTATATTTGCAAAACGAATCTGGGAAATGCGCGAAGCCGAGCTTGAGTTAAAACGAATCAAGGCAAGAGAAAGGAACAAAAATGGATTTTAAGGCAATCGGAAAGCGTATATTTGCGCTCCGTAAAGAAGCAGGAATCACGCAGCGTGAGCTTGCGGAAGCCGCCGGGGTATCTCGTGAGTTTATCACGGTGCTTGAAGCGGGATACAAAATTCCGCCGCTTGCAACGCTGTGCGGAATTGCGGAAAAGCTTAATGTCACCATAGATTATCTTATCTACGGTGACAAGGAAAACACAAAGGCATAAACGCTAACGTTTAAAACATAAACAAAAAAGTATACGAAAGGGGATGATATTATGTTTTATGACGCATTTATGAAGCTGTGCGAAATGCACGGCAAGTCGGCGAGGGAGGTGTTGAGCGGAAGTGGTTTATCGAAATACGCTTATCACCGTTGGAAGGACGGTACACCTACGTTGGAGACAAGAATCAAGCTTGCGGATTACTTTGGTATGACCGTCGAAGAGCTTGACGCTTACGCCAAGGAGGAAACCGCTCCGGCGGAGGTTGAGACAAACGAAGAAACCGTGCAGGACAAGCAGGGCGGAAATGAAGTTGAGGTATTTACTCATAAGGATTTTGGAGAAATCCGCACAATACAAATTGACGGTGAACCGTGGTTTGTTGCAAACGATGTTATGCGAGTTCTTGAGGTAAGCAATTCAAAAGACGCAATTCGTACTTTGGACGATGACGAAAAATCGGGGGTAGATATTATAGACCCCCACGGTAGGAAACAGAAAACGAATTGTATTAGCGAAGCAGGACTGTACTCAATTATTCTTCGCAGCAGGAAGCCGGAAGCGAAAGCGTTTAAACGCTGGGTAACTCATGAGGTTATTCCCTCTATCCGCAAGCACGGCGCGTATCTTACTCCGCAGAAAATTGAGGACGCGCTTTTGAATCCCGATGTGATTATCAATCTTGCGCTACAGCTCAAGACGGAGAAACAAAAGAACGCCGAACTTACGGCAAAAGCCGCTTATTATGACGCGGTGGCTGGTGCTTCCGGCAGTACGAACTTCCGCGACACGGCAAAAATGCTGGGGATTAGCGAGAAGAAATTTATCGAAACCGTACTCGGCAAGAAATACTGTTATAGGGCGGTCGATAAGAAAATCGTGCCGTACTCACAGTATATGGTGGCAGGATGGTTTGAGGTACGCGAGGTTTACTACGGCTCGCCGGAAGACCCACATTGCACGATACAGACGCGGATAACACCTTACGGACGGCAGAACATCTACATACGCTTTAAGCGGGAAGGCATTTTATGACAGCAAACAAAGGTAAAAAGAAACCGAAAGCCGAGGAATTATTTCCCGAAGCCTTTATAGTGCGCGACAATATCATGCTGCTTTGCCGAGTATACGGCGTGACGGATGAGGAACTTGCAACGGCTATAGGGACATCGCGAGAAACGCTCCGGCGGCGGAAGAAAGAACCGTGGAAGTACACGGAGTACGAAAAGAAAATCATTGCAAACGCGCTCCACACAAGCGTAAGTGCGTTATACAACGATATGAAATCGCTGGTGCTCAGCTCAACAGGAGGTTGATATGCCAAAAGACGGAGAAAGCAGATGGAGTGACCTTGATGACACGATATACCGCATCATAACGGGAAATATACACGCTGAATCGTGCGCTCCGATATCCGAAAAGAAGATACGAAAGAACCGCTACAAACCCATTGAATCAGCCGAAGCAGCGGCTATATGCCTGACATGCACAGAACCGACTTGCAGAGGCAGCGAAATATGCTTCGAAAGAAGAAAAAAAGAATTAAAAGAAAAGGGAGAAACAAAATGAACGCAGCAATTACACCTAAAAACACAGAATTAGTTGAATTTACCGACACGCACGGCGGCAAAGTTGAGCTTACTCCGGACATAGTCAAGAGATTTATCACGGGAGACAACGGAACGGTTACGGAGGGGGAATACAAACTCTTCGTAGAGCTGTGCAAGGCTCGCCAGCTGAATCCGTTTTTGAAAGAAGCGTACTGCATTAAATACGGAACTCAACCCGCGCAGATACTTGTATCCAAGGACGTATATGTACAGAGGGCTGACAGCTTCCCAGATTACGATGGCAAGGCGAGCGGTGTAATTATCGCAGATAAGCGCACGGGAAGCACGATAGAGCGCGAAGGGTGCTTCTACAATCCGAAGTCAGAAGAGCTGCTCGGCGCATGGTGCAGGGTATACCGTAAGGGGCGCAATCACCCTGATTATATGTCGGTCGCTCTCACCGAGGTTGAACAGCGGAAGAAAACGGGGGAGCTGAACTCCAACTGGGCGAAGCAACCCGCGACCATGTGCGAGAAGGTGGCGGTAGTTAGAGCACTCCGAGCCGCTTTCCCCTCGCAGTTTAGTCAAATGTATATTGCGGACGAAATGCCGGATATATCTCCCGCAGCACCCGCAGAAACGTCCACAAACGTGCAGGGCGGCGATAGCGGAAATGTGATAAATCCTGCATACACGGACTTAACTCCCGCCACAGAAAGCGAGGACAGAGCACAGAAATATGTATGCTGTGACTGCGGAAAACCTTTTGAACCGTGGGAACGTGCGAATGGCGAACACTGGACTGCTCAACAGGTATATGAACTTGCCGCGAGCAAAAACGCGGACGGAAAGGCTCGTTGCACTCCGTGCGGAAACGCGTATAGGGAGAACCTTATAAAACAAATGGCGGCGGAAGAAAGCGCGACTTATGCGGCTTACGCTAATGACTGACAAGGAGAGTAAAAATGGCTAATTTATACGAAATATCACAGGAAATGCTCGCTTGCATAGACGCGGAGACGGGCGAAATCATAGACGTTGAAAAACTCAGCACGCTTGCAATGGAGCGCGACACAAAAATTGAGAACATCGCGCTCTGGATAAAGAACCTTACGTCGGACATGGAAGCTTACAAGCGTGAAAAAGACGCTTTTGCGGAGCGGGAGAAAGCCGCGAAAAACAAGGCGGAATCGCTGAAACGGTATCTTACGGAGTTTTTGGACGGGCAGAAATACTCAACCGAGCGTGTCGCGATATCCTTTAGAAACTCTAAGACGGTTGCAATCGCGGAGAATGCCAAGCTGCCGGACGCTTACATTCGCAGAAAGGTAACGGAAGAGCCGGACAAAACCGCTATTGCGGCGGCTCTCAAAGCCGGAGAGGTGATAGAGGGCTGCGAACTTGTGCCGAATCGCTCCATACAGATTAAGTGAGGTAGTCGTTATGGCTATATATCGAACGGTATCGCCGAGCTTTTGGACAGATACAAAAGTCGTTGATATGTTTACGCCGGAAGACAAGTATTTTATGCTATATCTGCTGACCAATCCGCACACAACATTATTAGGGTGCTACGAAATCAGCATTAAGCAAATCTCAGACGAAACGGGATATACTCGCGATACGATTTATAGCTTGATATCTCGATTTGCGGAACGATATGCAATACTCGAATACTCTGAACGTGATAAGGAAATCCTCGTCAAGAATTGGAGCAAGTATAACTGGACACGCTCTCCGAAAGCAAAGGTAGCAATCGAAAAGGCTATACCTCGTGTGAAGTGTGAAAGGTTTAAAACGTTTCTCTGGGACGCTCTTGCGAAAAAATTTGAAATCCAAAGTCCTATAACAGATAACAGGAAACAGGCTACAGGTAACAGGGAGCAGGTAACAGATGTATGCATAGGGTATAGATACCCTATAGATACGGTATCGAATAAGCAAGATGTACAAGACTCACCCTCTCAAATGTACGGAGAGTACAAAAACGTCGTTTTAACTTTGTTAGAACTCGCGGAGTTACAAAAGGCTTATCCGCAGGACTGGGAGAATAAAATCAATCGTCTTAGCACGTATCTCAAACAAACTGGCAAAAAATACGATAATCATTATGCCGTATTAATGGCAT
>OHZS01000828.1_pt1 | contig 10622 bp, 10 predicted proteins | sample 1580521 | NCBI WGS metagenome assembly OHZS01 (sample SAMEA3882503, study PRJEB24775) | human gut metagenome | biome: human-associated habitat; feature: intestine environment; material: feces | place: Netherlands | collected 2009/2010
ATCAGAGGTCTTCGCCAGCAGCGGAGCTGCATTTTGCGGTATGCGACCGCATGGATACAAATCGCTTACGGGCTGCTTGGTGTTTGCTGTGCATTTAGAATTCTTGCAGCAGGGGGAACTCAAACAATAAGGCTGTTGTCTTAGCTCCTGAACATCTCCCTTAACTCCCTTAACTTCTGAACATATGAAACTTGAGTGAATTACTTATGCAGCTTTGCCAAATTCATAAATGCTATTCAACCTTCATAATTGCCATGCAAAGGGTGATTTTTGTATTTTCAGGTAATTGTTCTCCTTTCATTAAAATAGTCACAACTTCCTCAAACAAAGACTTGTTATATCCTCGTTTGATACACTTCTTGTACGATTTCTTAAATCTTCCAGAGAGTTGTAACTTATACATTTTTAAGCATCTAAATAGTTCATCATTTCCTCTAATGTGTCGAAGTTTTTCACGTTTCCCTTCTTAACATCAAGAATGGCCTTGTCCAACTCTGTCTTGGAAGTTTCTGAGTTTACAGTATTGGTTTTCCATCCCATCCTGTTAGCCAATTCCTTCAAAAACAGAATGTCTGAACTCGGAAGTTGTAAATTGACCGATTGTATTGTTACATCCATAATAAAATCTTTTTTATTGCTGCAAAAATACGATTTCTTTTCTGAAAAGCAAAGAATCTCTGCATTTTTTACTCCACTTTTGCAAATGGGGAGATTTTCTGGAAGTTTTGTGTTGTCACAGCATCATCAAGCAGCCCCTAAGCAAGTCCTTGAGTGAAAGCGGGTTTATCCCCGCACAAAAAACCGCAGCTCTGCTGCTGGCGAGACCTCTGATGGTCCGCCAACCATAGAATGAAATGGTTACGAGCGACGAGGAGGAGCGGTTTCCTCTTCTTCCCTGAGGGGAGAAGACCGAGATGAGAGGTGGACCCTCCCTTAAGGGTAAGGGAGGACTGGTGGGTTTTCGAAAAAGACCATCATTATGGCAAAAGAAAGACGGGAGTAGTTTCGAAAGAATCCTTATGGCAAAAGGAGGACGGGAGTAGTTTCGGACAGTTCTTTGCAAAGAGCTGTAGCAGCATGAGCTGCTACAGCATGCTTCAGGGTTCATCAAGGTACTGAAAGATGAGATCTACTTGCTGGCGGCTGTAGAAATGAGAGTTCTTCCCTACGTTGCACCGTTGCAGTGCAACGTAGAGTTCGGGTATGTTCTTGATCCAACGTGAGAGTCGGTTGACTGCGACCTTGGGGGTCGAATGGGGGAAGTAGAGCATGGCAAGCTCTGCTTTTTCGTATAGTCTGAGTTGCATTTTTATTAATGGTTTTTGTTTATTTTTTGGGGGGTAAGGGAGATGTTCAGGAGTTAAGGGAGTTAAGGAGTTAAGGAGTTAAGACAACAGCCTTATTTTTTGTATATTTAGCTGTAAAGCATATGGCTTTAACTTCTTAAACTTCCCTATTTGCGAAAGTTGAGTTTGATGAATTTTAAAGCTTTTGCCCTTGCAGGGCGCCTTGCCCATTGCCATTATACCCAGGGCGATGCCCTGGGCTAAGAGCTTCTGCCCCTTCAGGGCGTGCTGCTTGCATCCATTGCCCTGGGCTAAGAACTTTTGGGCTTTCAGCCCGTACTTAAACCACATGAGAAACTTCAGGTTTTTAATATTTTCTCATCATTAGTTCCGCGATGTCTGCTTTCACATTGCTGAGATGCAGCAATCTTCTGCAAAGATAAGCAAATCGAATGCTGAATATCAAGCTTGCTTGAATCTTCTGCTGAGATGCGGCAATCTTTTGCAAAGATAAGCATTTTATCCGAATACAAGATGTTATTTCGTCTAAATTATTGCTTTTTTGCACAAATAAGTTTGGTAATTGTAGCTTTTTTGCTAAATTTGCAAAATAAACAAACAATCAACATAAATTCAGCGCATTATGAAACAGTTTTTCAAGAGCGTGGCAGCCACCGTTGTGGGCATTTTCGCCTTTGGTATTATCATGGGCATCTTTACCTTCATCAGCCTGATAGGCATGCTGATGAGTGGCGACAAACCTTCGTTGCGTGACAATTCTGTCATGGTCATGAAGCTGCAAGGCACCATCAACGAGCAGGGACAGGAGGACGTGATGGGACAAATCACGGGCAACTCTTTCAATCAGTTAGGGCTGAACGAGATTCTCTCTGCCATCAAGAAGGCTAAGAACGAGGACAAGATAAAAGGCATCTACTTAGAACCAGGCGCACTCATCACCGACTATGCCACCTTACAGGAAATACGCAAGGCACTCGAGGATTTCAAGAAGAGCGGCAAGTGGATCATCGCCTATGGTGACGCCATGACGCAAGGATGCTATTACCTCGCCTCTGTGGCCAACAAACTGTACATCAATCCTGAAGGATCGGTCGACTGGCACGGACTGGCTTCTCAGCCCATGTTCCTGAAAGACCTCTACGCCAAGTTTGGCGTCAAGTACACGGTAGTGAAGGTGGGAAAATTCAAGAGTTTCACCGAACAATATACTGAAGACAAGATGAGCGATGCCAACCGCGAGCAGGTTTCGCGCTACATCAACGGATTGTGGCAGCAGATGCTTAGCGACGTGTCCAAGAGCCGTGGTATCAACAAAGACTCGCTCAACCATTATGCCGACGGCTTCGTGGCCTTCGAAGACAGTAAACTGCTGAAGACGCACAAGATGGTGGACGGTTTCTGCTATTACGACGAGATAAAGAACATCGTGAAGAAGCAGCTTGGCATCAAGGACACCAAACGCATCCGACAGGCAAGCATGAGCGAGGTGAATGCTGCCGTAGAGGACAAATACGACGGAAGCACCATCGCCGTCTACTACTGCCAGGGAGGCATTACCAGCCAGGCTACAACAAGTCTGTGGGGTGGCGAACAGCAGATTGTAAGCAGCAACGTGATTGCCGACCTGAACGACCTTGCCAAAGACGAGGACGTAAAGGCTGTAGTTATCAGAATCAATTCGGGAGGCGGCGACGCCTATGCCTCCGAACAGATATGGAGAGCTGTGAGCCAGCTCAACAAGAAGAAGCCCGTGGTGGTTTCGATGGGCGGAATGGCTGCATCGGGAGCATACTATATGAGCATGGGTGCACGCTACATCATGGCTCAGCCTACCACTCTGACGGGAAGCATCGGCATCTTCGGAGCCTTCCCCGACATGAGCGGACTCATCACTCAGAAGCTGGGAGTCAAGTTCGACGAGGTGAAGACCAACCGCAACAGCGGCTACCAGGGAGCTTTGATGGCCCGCCCATTCACTCCCGAAGAGCTGAGCTACCTGCAGGCATACGTCAACCGTGGCTACACGCTTTTCCGCAAACGTGTGGCTGACGGCAGAAAGATGTCTGTCGACGAGGTGGAGAAGATAGCGCAAGGACGAGTTTGGCTCGGTTCGGATGCCAAGAACATCAAGCTGGTCGACGGCTTGGGCGGACTGGACGATGCTGTAGCCAAGGCTGCCCAGTTGGCTAAGATCAAGGATTATCACACCGATGAATATCCATTGCCAGCCAGCTGGATGGATCAGTTGCTCAACAATGTAGAAACAGGAAGCGGCAACTATCTCGACGAGCAGTTGCGCCTCACCTTGGGCGACATGTACACACCATTCATGTGGTTGCGCCACATCAACGAGCACGAGCCCGTACAGGCTTCGCTGCCCTACGTACTCAACATCAGATAACAACCGCCCATATATAATAAGGTTTAGGCATCTATTGTGACCAGGCGCGGTCATCTATTATGACCAAGTGCAGTCATCTATTGTGACAAGATGTACCTATATATAATAAGGTGAAAATAATAAAAATGAGAACAGAAGGAGATCTTATCAAGATAAACGAATGGCTCACCCCGCTGAGCTGGCTATACGGTATGGCAGTCCGCCTTCGCAACTGGCTCTTCGATGTAGGCATCAAGCGAAGCAAGACTTTCAGCCTGCCCGTCATATCCGTAGGCAACATCACGGTAGGCGGGTCGGGTAAGACTCCGCATGTGGAATACCTCATCCGCTTGTTGCACGACAAGATGAAGATTGCCGTACTCTCACGTGGATACAAGCGCAAAAGCAGCGGTTATGTATTGGCAACCGAGGAAACCACGATGCCCGAGATAGGCGACGAGCCTTTCCAGATGCACCAGAAGTTCCCCGACATCTATGTGGCAGTAGACACCAAGCGAGTCAGAGGAATAGAGCGACTGCAGTCTGACGAAGAAACAAAGGATGTGGATGTGGTATTGCTCGACGATGCCTTCCAGCACAGATATGTGAAACCGGGCATCAACATCCTCTTGGTGGACTACCATCGACTCATCATCTACGACAAGATGCTGCCGGCAGGAAGACTACGCGAGCCGTTAAGCGGAAAGAACCGTGCCGACATCGTCATCGTGACCAAGTGTCCTAAAGACCTTCGTCCCATGGAGTTCCGTGTGCTCACCAAAGCCATGAGCCTCTATCCTTTCCAGAAGCTCTACTTCACGTGTATCGACTACGACGATGCCAAGGGTCTCTTCTGCGACAAGACACTCCCACTCCATGAGCTGAAACAGCAGCACGTCATGCTCCTCACAGGCATCGCATCGCCCAAACAGATGGAGCACGACCTCAAGCCCCATGTAGGCGACATCAGAAGTCTTTCGTTTGGCGACCATCATCAGTTCAAGCCACGCGACATCGAACTCATCAACGACACCTTCGAGTCGATGCCCGAGCCACGCATCATCATCACGACAGAGAAGGATGCCGTGCGACTGAAGGAAGCCGAAGGACTGAGCGAACCCGTAAGACAAAGCATCTATGCGCTGCCCATCAAGGTAAGCTTCATGCTCGATCAAGAAGAAAACTTTAACGAAAAAATCATAAGCTATGTACGAAAAAATTCAAGAAACAGCATCCTGGCTAAAAGAAAGGATGACCACAAGTCCAAAGACCGCCATCATTCTGGGAACGGGACTCGGACAATTAGCTTCAGAAATAACTGACAGCTATGCTTTTCCATATAGTGAGATACCCAACTTCCCTGTCTCAACCGTAGAAGGCCATGCCGGCAAACTGATCTTCGGCAAGCTGGGCGGCAAGGACATCATGGCGATGGAGGGACGTTTCCACTTCTATGAGGGTTACAACATGAAAGAGGTGACATTCCCCGAGCGTGTAATGTACGAGCTGGGCATCGAGACCCTCTTCGTCAGCAACGCCTCTGGTGGCATGAACGAAACCTTCCAGATAGGCGACCTGATGGTGATCGACGACCATATCAACTTCTTCCCCGAGCATCCGCTTCGTGGCAAGAACTTCCCCACAGGTCCTCGATTCCCCGACATGCACGAGGCTTACGACAAGAGTCTGCGCGACTTGGCTGACAGCATAGCACAGGAGAAGGGCATCGACCTGAAGCACGGAGTATACGTAGGCGTACAGGGTCCTACCTTCGAGACTCCTGCCGAGTATCGCATGTACCGACTGTTGGGAGGCGACGCTGTAGGCATGAGTACCGTACCCGAGGTCATCGTGGCTCGCCATAGTGGCATCAAGGTATTCGGCATCAGCATCATCACCGACCTGGGAGGCTTCGACGTACCGGTAGAAGTCAGCCACGAGGAGGTTCAGAAAGCTGCCAACGCCGCACAGCCTAAGATGACAGAGATCATGCGCGAGATGATTCGCCGGTCTTAACAACTTCAGAACTTGCTAAATTCAAATTCTTATAACAAATTGGACATTGCAAAATTGGGTGAGTTTGGTCTTATCGACCATCTCACAAAAGGACACGAAAACAAAAATGCTTCTACTGTTTATGGCGTAGGAGACGATTGCGCCGTGATGCACTATCCCGACAAGGAAGTTCTCGTCACGACCGACATGCTGATGGAGGGAGTACACTTCGACCTAACCTACATCGACCTGCAGCACTTGGGATACAAGAGTGCCATGGTCAACATCAGCGACATCTTCGCCATGAATGGTACACCACGGCAAATGACAGTAAGCATCGCCCTGAGCAAGCGTTTCTCGGTAGAGGACATAGACGAATTCTACAAGGGCTTGCGCATGGCATGCGATAAGTTTGGCGTAGACATTGTCGGAGGCGACACGACCTCATCGCTTACAGGACTTGCTATCAGCATCACCTGCATTGGCGAGGCTGCAAAAGAAGACATTGTCTACCGACATGGAGCCAAAGACACCGACATCATCTGTGTGTCGGGTGATTTGGGCGGAGCCTATATGGGTCTGCAGCTTCTGGAACGTGAGAAAGCCGTATATTATGGACAGGTGGAAGACATCCGCAAGAAGATGGCACAAGCCAAGGCTGCCGGCGAGACTCAGAAGTTGGCTGCACTCAACCAGGAGTTGGCAGGCATGCGCAACTTCCAGCCCGACTTCTCTGGCAAGGAATATCTGCTGCAACGCCAGCTGCAGCCAGAGGCAAGAGGTGACATCATAGCCCAGTTGCGCGAGGCAGGCATACGGCCTACAGCCATGATGGACGTGAGCGACGGACTGAGCAGCGAGTTGATGCACATCTGTCAGCAGAGTCATTGCGGTTGCCGCATCTACGAGAAGAACATCCCTATCGACTACCAGACGGCAGTCATGGCAGAGGAATTCAACATGAACCTCACCACCTGCGCCATGAATGGAGGCGAGGACTACGAGTTGCTCTTCACCGTACCTATCGGCGACCATGCCAAAATCGAAGAGATGGAAGGCATCAAGCAGATAGGCTACATCACACAGGAATCCCTCGGCAGAATGCTCATCACGCGAGATGGACAGGAGTTCGAACTCAAAGCCCAGGGGTGGAACCCGCTGAAAGACTGAGTCTACCGACATCCTCGTGGACTATTCTTTAGTTAATAAACATTAAGCAAGAGAAAATATCTTCTTTTCTCTTGCTCAATCAAAGAAAATATTGTACCTTTGCAACCGCAAAATAAAACGATGGTGCCATAGCTCAGTTGGTAGAGCAAAGGACTGAAAATCCTTGTGTCCCCGGTTCGATTCCTGGTGGTACCACTCCTCCTTTCATTTGGCGGTTTCTGACTTCGGTTAGAGCCGCCTTTTTTTATAATGAAGAATCAGGAAACAAACAAAACAAACTATATTCAAACAACTAAACATTTCAAAGATTATGAAGAAAATCATCATCTCTTTACTGGCACTTCTCACTGTTACAGCCGTACAAGCCAACAACGATTATGCCAAGTATTACCAAAACCTGCCTGTACAGATGCCACAACCCACCCTGCCCACCATACCGGATAATCAGGTAAGCATCCTCGACTGCGGTGGAAAGGGCGACGGACTGACTCTCAACACAGAGGCTTTCGCCAAAGCCATCAGCCAGCTCAACAAACAGGGCGGCGGTCATCTGAATGTACCTGCAGGAATCTATCTTACAGGACTCATCTCACTCAAGGACAACATCGACCTGCACCTCGAGAAGAACGCCATCATCGTGTTCTCCGAGGATAAGAACGACCTGATCAAGATTGACAAGACTACAGGTGTCAAGGAACTGAGAGCCGCAACAGCCATCACAGCCAGCAAGCGCAAGAACATATCTATCACCGGTGAAGGCACCATCGACGGAAACGGAGAATGGTGGCGAGCTGTAAAACGCAGCAAGGTGAGCGACGTGGAGTGGAAACAGTTCCAGGAAATGGGAGGTAGTGTCTCTGCCAAGGGCGACCTCTGGTATCCTTTCAATCTGAAACACCAGCCCAATGTGGCTTCCACGATGGAGGAGCAGGAGAAATACCGCAACCACATGATCCGCTTCACCGACTGTCAGAACGTTCTCGTACAGGGTGTCACCCTGCTCAACTCTCCTCGTTTCCACATCATCCCTACCCGTTGCCAGAATGTCATCATCGACGGCATCACCGTGAAATGTCCTTGGAATGCCCAGAACGGCGACGCCATCGACATCTCAAGCTGTAAGGATGTACTCATCGTCAACAACGTCATTGATGCGGGCGACGACGGTATCTGCATGAAGGGAGGAGCTGGCGAAAGCGGTGTCAAGGCAGGTCCTTGCGAGAATATCAACATTCAGGACAACACCGTATATCACGCTCATGGCGGTTTCGTCATTGGAAGCGAGTTCTCTGGTGGCATGAAGAACATCCTGGTACGCAACAACACCTTCCAGGGCACTGATGCCGGACTCCGTTTCAAGAGTGCTGTCAAGCGAGGCGGAAAGACAGAGAACATCTTCATAGACCATATCTATATGACCGACATCACAGGCGACGCCATCACTTTCGAGACCACTTACTGGGACAACCACGTAGGTGCCAAGCAGCCTAAGGAGGCTGTCCAGAAAGCAGAGTTCGTACCCAACTTCCAGGACATCCATATCAGCAACGTTTATGTTAGAGGTTGTAAAAACGGAATCGTGGCACATGGACAGGAAGGTATGATCCACGACATCACCATCAAAGACTGCAACATCTTCTACAATAAGCAGGCTCAGGACATCGACAAGGCTTGCAAGATTCAGGTAGAGAATGTCAACTTCAGTACCTTCGCCAAGTAAAGCAAACGACTACTTCACTACAGTTAGTATCTGATTGCATACCGTAAAGTGAATATCCATACCCTCATAAGGCATTCCATATACCTTATGAGGGTCTTTTTGATAATGCGGGCGAGGGTCTTGCGCCAGCACCTCTTTCAAAATTCCAATCTTTTCTTCCGTCATTCCCTGAGACAGCAGAAAGTTTTTTACTGTATCAGATATTTCTACCTGCAACTTATTCCACTTGCGTTCATCCACAAAGCCACTGCGGGCCTCAGGATGACAGTCGGCATACACCACATAGGGCTTGATGTCATAAATAGGAGTACCGTCCATCAGGTCGGCACCCTTCACATGAATTACAGGACCGCGGCTACTCTCCCACTCCACATGCGACAGACGCACAGAAGACAATCCGATATTGTTGGGACGAAATGGACTGCGGGTGGCAAAGACACCCACCTTCTCGTTGCCGCCCAATACCGGAGGACGAACCACCGGACTCTTGGCAGCATGCCTGTTGGCAGAAAACTCCCATATCAGCCACAGATAGTCAAAACCCTCTATGCCACGAAGCGCATCTGCGTTGCGGTATTCGGGCTCAAAGACGATCTCTCCCTCCAACTCTGCCACCAGTCCAGCCTGCTTGGGAACACCAAACTTACTCTTGAAAGGTGAGCGAAAATGTGCTATTGGTTTTATTTCCATATTTTCTAATTTGCGCCAAAATTACACAATTAAATCCATTTGGAAAAGAAATAAAAAGAAAAAATTTGGTATTCCATGCTTTTTAATGTACCTTTGCATGCAAAACAATCAAATCCATCAAGAAATGAAAATCCAGAAACCGCAATATGAGATTTGGGAACAAATCGCAGGAGAAGCCGGCATCTATAAGCAGATAGAGCGTGCCGGAAGAGTATGCTACAAGAGTGAAGACCATACAACAGACGATTCTGCCAGGCCTTTCGTTGAACGAATGATTCAGAGTGAGCACTTCGCCATGCTCGAACATGGCACCGTCTATCTCGTGTGCAATCATGGCGAGCTACCACTTTATCTCACCAACAAGTTCTCCCGTTGCCACACCATAGAGGGCAAGGATTACATCACAACCAACATGCGCGTTCTTGCCGAGAACAAGTCACTCTCCGACCTGAAGTATCTCAGCAACTACGTGGCTGGCAGACATGAGCTGCGCATCACCGTGCATTTCACCACCCAGATTTCCATCACCCGCGAATACAATCGCCATCGTGCCAACTCCATGGCCGAGCAGAGCACACGCTACTGCAACTACACCAAGAACAAGTTTGGCAACGAGATAACCATCAACCTGCCAGAGTGGGTTTCCAATCAAGCCGACTTCGATGACGCAACTGCTGAAATATCGCCCGAAACTTTCTCTTCACTCTGCCAGGAAGTAGCCGAAGGCAAGTCACAGCAATGGAGCAAACTGCAGTATTGGATCTTTGCCAACCTCGCCGCAGAGTATTCATATATGAATATGATCAATGCCGGTTGCAAACCACAGGAGGCACGAGCCATCCTGCCACTCGACTGCAACACCGAACTCGTGCATACAGCTTTCATCAGCGACTGGCGTCATTTCTTCGATCTTCGTGCTCTTGGCACCACAGGAGCCCCCCACCCTGATGCCAAACTTTTGGCCTATCCTCTCATGCTGGAGTTTCAGGAAAAGGGATATTTAGATGAAAAATAAACAAAACAACTGCCAAAAGATAAGATTTTCGGAATATCTGACATCATGTATCAAAGAATTACTAATCTTTGCGGTGTGTTTTTCATAGTATTAGATTTAAGGTTATCAAGGTTGGGGGCTACGGCGGTAGCCCCGTTTTTGTATAAACAGCCCTATAAACAGCCCTACAAGCATACGTATAACCACTTTTTTAAAGAAAAATCAAAAAAAGTTTCATAAATATTTGGCAGAAAGAAAAAATAGTCGTACCTTTGCAACCGCTAAAGAAAACCAAGCTGGTCATCTTGCAAGGAGAGATGGTAGAGTGGTCGATTACAACGGTCTTGAAAACCGTCGTACCGAGAG
>OHZS01000835.1_pt1 | contig 10524 bp, 12 predicted proteins | sample 1580521 | NCBI WGS metagenome assembly OHZS01 (sample SAMEA3882503, study PRJEB24775) | human gut metagenome | biome: human-associated habitat; feature: intestine environment; material: feces | place: Netherlands | collected 2009/2010
GTAGCCGCAGAGATCGATTCCCGCTGCAATCCCGGCCGCATCCAAATACGCATTGTGCGGCGACGGACGATCCGACGTCCGGTAATACACCTGTTCCGAATACTCCATGCCGTTCACATTGTCTATGTGATCCGATTCGAGCAGCGGAATCGCATACGCCGCCTGTCCATAGTGGTAATACAGAGCGTCAAATCCCGCTGCCAGATACACATAATATTCGCGGCAGCTCCGCACCGATCCGATCTTTTCAAGATCATCATAGTTTTCAAACAGCCCCATCAAGCGCGTAATGCCGCCTTCGGCCGGCGCTTCATAGATCACTCCCGCACGGCTGATACCGCTCTGCGGGCAGGCGCTGATGATATTGCTCAGCATAACCGCCACCGGACGCCTTCTTCCCTGTACTTCGGCGACAGGTTCTCCTGTCAGATAACTTTTCACCATACCTTCCGGCAGCGCATCCTCCGCGGGTGTCGGCTCAATCGCTTCCGGAACCAGCGGCTCCAGTGCCGGATCTTCGGTCGGGGCCGGTGGTTCCGTAGCTTTCGTTTCTGTCTTGCTTTCCCCTGCTGTCTCTTCTGAGACATAAGAAGTTCCTGCCGATGCAGTTTCCGGTGCCGTTTCCCCAATTTTCCGGCATCCGAACAGCATCATGCTTCCCAGCAGAGCAATCCCCAATGTGTAAAACCCTCTCTTTTTGATAAAGACCCCTCCTTTTCTGCTTTCAATCAGTCTCTTGTGATACCGAGACGCTGCAGCACCTCTTCCTGCTTTGCCTCCATCACGGCTGCTTCCTCCGGTGTCATATGATCATAACCCAGAAGATGCAGCATACTGTGTGCAACAAGAAAAGCAAATTCGCGTCTTAAAGAATGACCGTATTCCTCCGCCTGCGCTCTTGCGCGCGCAACAGAAATTACGATATCACCCAGCATCAGCTCACCGCTGTCCGGGTTAAAACAGTCATCTCCCTCTTCCGTCTCCAGAAAATCGAACGAAGCCGGAGAAGGATAATCTACCATCTGTCTCCCGGTCAATGTTTCTGTGTTCCCGGTTCATGGTGCGGATATTTTCCGGATCGGTCAGAATCAGTTCTACTTCTGCCTCATACGGGCACGCTTCCTGATCCAGCACACCATTGATTACCGCTGCTGCAACCTCTTCCGGATCAAATCCAAGGTCAAAATCCTGTTCATTTTCAAACGTCAGTGTCATTTATTTTCCCTCCGTTTTCTCGTCGTACTTTTTGCTCTGCCGCTGTGATTTTCCGGCTTTGCTTTCTTTTCATATTCATCGTAAGCCTGTACAATCTTCTGCACCAGCGGATGACGGACAACGTCCTTGCTCGTCAGCTCGCAGAAGGAAATTCCGTCTACTTTTTTCAGTACCTGCATTGCCACATCAAGGCCGGAGCGTGTACCGGAAGGAAGGTCCTTCTGAGAGGCATCTCCGGTTACAATGACTTTGGAACCGAAACCGATACGGGTCAGGAACATCTTCATCTGCGCCGGTGTCGTATTCTGTGCCTCATCAAGGATAATAAACGCATTGTCGAGCGTACGGCCTCGCATGTACGCGAGCGGCGCAACCTCAATCAGGCCTTTTTCCATGTTTTTCTGGAAGCTCTCTGCTCCCATGATCTGATACAGCGCGTCGTAGAGCGGCCGCAGATACGGGTCAATTTTACTCTGCAGGTCGCCAGGCAGGAAACCGAGTTTTTCACCCGCCTCAATCGCCGGACGCGTCAGGATAATACGGCCTACCTCATCGTTTCGGAATGCCGTGATCGCCATCGCCATCGCAAGGTACGTTTTTCCGGTTCCGGCAGGGCCGACGCCGAAGACGATCATCTTTTCCCGGATCGCATCCACGTACGCTTTCTGACCGAGTGTTTTCGGTTTGACCGGACGGCCTGCGACCGTGTGGCAGATGCAGTCACTGTCGATTTCCGCAAGGCTGCTTCCGCTGTCCTCCATAACAAGTGAGATTGCATAATTGACGTTCTGTGTCGTGATATCGTTTCCGCGGCGTGAAAGCTCCAGAAGCTGTGTCAGACATTCCTTTGCGCGCGCTGCATTCGATGCCGGGCCTACAATTTTTAAAACGCCGTCCCGGGAGATCAGCGTAACCGCCAGGGATCTCTCCAGGATTTTGATGTGTTCATCAAACTGGCCGAATACTTTCTTTTCATGTTCGATGGGCAGTTCCATCTGCAGTTCTATCATGTTGTTATTGCTGTTCATCTACCATTGATTCCTTTCCATCCGACACCTTCTGCATTTCGCAGGGCTGTGCTTCTACGGCCCGTTCTATCACACGAAGTGTCCCTTTTGTGATACATGACGTATCGTTAAGTTCTATTGTAACATGATTTTCCGATATTTGAAGTCCTTTTTCTGATAAATTTCTGTGGAATTTCTGATAATTCTGCGAGGCTTTTTCTTTTGCCTCGTGTTCTGAGTAGGTTTCTTTCTGAACTTCAAACGGAAATTTCTGGCGGTAGCCGAAATAAAACGGAAGGGCAAAGTTTTCTGTCAGATAAAGCTGCTGAAGGGACACTTCCTCGTCTGCTCCATTTTCCCTTTTCTCTGTTTTCTGATCCGCCGTTCCGGTCATGCTCCGCAAACTCTCCACAAAATTCTCCGGCAGCAGATTTCCAAGGAAAAATCGGTAAGCAGAAATCTGGAATACCGGCGTTTTTTTCTCTGCTTTCTGATATGTCCGTACCGTATGGGAAAGCGGAAAGGTATCATAATAGTACCACGTCGTCTCAAGGTCAATATCCGCGTCTGCGTGAACATAAGAATAATCATACGTTTCCCCACTGTCATTCACAAGCGGAATCTCGCCCTTTACAAGAATGTCTCCCGCTTGACATGTATCACCGGGGAGCACCTGCGGAATGCCGTTCCGTGTGATAATACGCACGACCGTCCCTTCTTTTTTCGCCACAAGATTCTGCGGATCATCTGCTTTTTCTTCGATCACATAGCCGTCTACGTTTTCTTTTACCGCAAGGACAAGCTGCGTCCCTTCTATTTTTGCGGACACCCAGGTCAGATTCGGAAACTGCTCCCGCAGATACGATGCGGTCTGGCTGCAGTCCACACGTTTTTTCCAGCTTCCATGATGAATCCCGGCCGCGTCAAGGCTGTTTAAGATCGTCTGCGTACTGTTCGCGTAATTTCCTTCCACATGAATATTCCAGATGAACTGCGACAGCGTGTAAAGTCCCGCCAGGCAGAGAAAAATGCCAATAAAAAATGCCTTTCTTTTTAAACTTCGCCGGTAAAAGAAAGGCAGTCCCTGTTTTTTCTGTATTCGGATGCGCACACCGCTCTTGCGGCGGATCGGCAGGAGGCGGAAAAAATCTTCCGGCAGAAGGCTCATCTCAAAACAGCCCTTGTGTTCTGTCACGTCCCACAGTGTGATGTTATGGTGCCCGCACAGATTGAAAAAACGCTCCGGTTCACGGCCCGTCACACGAATCCGCACACTGCCTTTCCAGAAAGCCTTTCCCCTCTGCAAACGCACACCCCCTTTTCAGCATTGGAATGATTGGAATCATTACACTTATTGAAACGTCACCTGATCGATTCTCCCTTCCACCCGCATCTCCTCCCCGGAATACGAAACAATCCGGATTCCCTCTCCCACAAGGAGCAGCCTGCCATATTGTGTAAGCACGCAGAGGCGGCACGCATTATATTCCAGAATCCTGCGGTAATTTTCAATCTGCACTTCTCTCCCGCCGTAAAACGTCACAACCGGCTCGCCAAAAGCAAGATCTGACGGAACCTGCATCGCCGAAAGCAGCTCCCCGCCCGGCGGATGGAGTGATTTTTTCTGCTTTTTCTTTTTTCGCATCCAAAACCTCCTCCGCTTTGCGGGTCTGCTTTTTGTTCTATCGCTATTTTATGCAGAAAAAAGCACAAAAATACCCCGCAGCCGCTGGGGTTTCCTGCCCGATCAGGCTGCGGGGTTTCATTTCTCTTTTTTAAAAACATTTTTTGCAGGGTTCATACCCCTGGGCTTCTGCATTTTCTCTCGTCATCTGATATGCCCGATCCGGATTCATTCTGCCGCAGTTATTTTTGTTATGGTACTTCGATCCGGTCTCTGAAATCCACACGAGCTGTCCTCCATCCGGATCCGATTCCTGCGGAGCTTCCGTTACCTGTGGTTCTTCAGCAGTCACTGCCGGCTGTGATTCTTCCGCTGCCTGCGTTTCAACGGTTTCTTCCGCCGCAGCTTCTATGGTTGGCTCAGGTGTCGGCGTCTCGGTCGGGTCAGCCGTTGGAGTTGGGGTAGCAGTCGGAGTCGGGGTAGCGGTCGGCGTTGGTGTTGATGTTTCAGTCGGGGTCGGCGTCGCTTTTTTCGTCGGCGCTGCCGTAACGCTGACGGAAACAGACTCTGCAGATGCCTTCTGTGTTTCCTTACTGCTGTACGTCACAGGTGTCAGCGCACAGGCGGAAACCAGCAGCAACACAGGAAGCAGCACAGGAAGTGCTTTCGCCACATGAAACCGTTTCTTTATCGTATTCCAGGTAACCGGAAGCAGGAAGATTCCAAGCAGCAGCAGTGACAATGCATATGCCTTCTCCTCTTTCCAGTAACCGGCTCCCGCCAGCATCATCAGAATACCGAACAGATACCTGAGAAAATTTCCTGCCTTTCTCAGCATATTTCATTCCCCCTCTTGTGTATTTTCTGAATTTCTTACAGCGAAATCCTCTACTGTAAATACGTTTGAAAGAATGGAAAATTACATCACAGATTACGATTCTTTATAGAAAATCATGCTGAACCATATGACCATATGCTCACCGAGGTAATAATCCATCATGTTTTTTTCAATCAGGTTTGCAACAACGATGCCGTGGCTCTCGATGCATGGATGCATCAGTTCAAGATGGCGGCAGCCGCCTCTCGGGTAGGTACATTTATCGCAGAGCTGGCAGGAATCGGAGGAAAGCGCGAAGGTGAGCAGGGTTTTGTCTTTTAAATGCTGCTCGATTTCGCGTGTGATTTTTTCGTGCTCCGATTTTGTTTTTAATGTCTCATCCATATCCATGATGTTGTCCACTTCTGCGATGCTGGAGAAGAACAGAACGTGATCGTAGTTCATGCAACGCTCCTTACAGACCTCAACAGTGCCGACCGCCGGCGGGCAGGACCAGGAGGCTCCGTAGCGGGAGCACTCCTTTTTGCAGATCTGGCGGACCCGGTCATTGAATTCGATGTCCTCCGGTTTTACAAATGCATACTGATAGATAGGAAACTGGGTAATATATTCTTCGATTTCTGTCTGTGTCATTTTGTCATCCCTTCTCTTTTGTTACAGATCTTTTTCCAGAAAAGCAAATACCATATTCCAGTACGTCTGGAGCATGCGCCCTCTGGTTCCAAACAATTCATGCTTTGTGCCCGGTACTTTTACCATTTTTGCCATGCCGGGACGGCGTTCTGCCATTTTCCGGATCATCCGCTCCTGGGCACGGTTGGACACAAGATGATCGTTCTCCGCCTGAAATAAAAGGACAGGAGCCTCGATCCGTTTCCATCCGCTCCGCATCAGATCGCGGTACAGATGTGCGGCGGCATGGAGCCATCCGTAAGAAGCGGCATTTAGGTGATACAGCGGCTCTTTTTCCCGCTTCTGCTGGTAATAGAGAAAGCGCGGACGGGAGAGGGACGAACTTTGTTTAAAGCTTTCGATTCCCTGGTATGGTTTCTGTCCTACCACATACTGTGTGCCTCGTCCTGTGGCACAGGCAAAAGCTGCGATCCGTTTTGCATCGGCGAACGGCACTTTTCCGGTCAGCGGACGGATCATCGGCGAACTCAAGACCACTTTCCGGAACAGATGCGGCGCTTTGGCGGCCGCTGCTGCTGCGATTCCGCCGCCCATCGAGTGAGAATAGAGAACGAGCGGAAGACCGCATGCCTCTGCTTTTGCTTTTCGTGCAACAAAGAGCAGATCTTCTACATAACGATGGTAGGAATCAACATAAACAAGCGACGGATCTTCCACCAGACGGTAGCTCTTTCCGTGGCCGCAGTGTTCCGGCAGATAAACATGAAAATGCTCTTTGATAAAATAATACACGATCTCTTTATATTTCTCTGCATTTTCCGTAAAACCGTGTGAGATTACAACAACACCTCTCGGGCGGAATGCGCGGTAACGAAGAACATGAATCGGATGACCGCTCTCCCTTTCCCAGTAAAATTCTTCTGCATGAGCGGCGAGGTACGGCTCCACACCATTCTGCATCCGCTCCGCATAATTTTTTTCCTGTAATACGCGTGTTCTCATTAGCAAATCACCTGCTTTCATCCAGATACGAAAGGATATCCTGAAGATTGTCGATGGTACAGTCCGGTGTAACTTCAATTTTGTTCGGAAGATGATCCGGGTTGTACCAGCAGGTCAGGATTCCTGCATTTTTTCCGCCGCGGATATCACTTGTAAGGGAGTCGCCGACGATCACAACCTCATCCGGTGCATAACTTCCGATTTCGTTCCATACCGCATCAAAAAAAGCCTTCTGCGGCTTGTCCACACCGACCTGTTCCGAGATAAAAACGCCGTCCAGAAGCTGATCAAGCCCGGAAAAGCGGAGTTTACGCTCCTGTGCAACAGTGGTTCCATTTGTTACTGCATACTGTTTTACGGTAGCTTTCAGCTGTTTTACCAGTTCATCTCCGTGATCGCAGAAGAAAACCTTATCACCGAGGCGGATCTGATATTCATCATTGAATACTTTTACCTGATCCGTCGGCAGTCCTTCCGATTCAAAAAATTCATGGAATCGTCCAAGCATCACCTGTTCTCTCGTAAGCTCTCCCGTCTCCAGCCGCTCCCAGTAACCGCGGTTGATCACGCTGTAGCGCTGCAGCATTTCGTCCGTGCAGGTTCCCATATGAAACTTGTTGAAACAGTACTCAATTGCATATCGTTCCGACATCTTAAAATTCAGAAGTGTTCCGTCGATGTCCCACAAAATTACTTTTATCAAAGAGAAATCCTCCCTTGGTTTCATTTGTATTTTCCAATTATCTGTTTTTCATTCTAGCATAGATTACAAATACGATCAATTGTATTTTAGGCATTGTATCTTTTGAGAAAAAGTGCTACGATAAAAAAGAATTTCCGTGAAAAAGAAAAGGAAGAAGGAAGAAACACTATGAAATTTACTTATCCAGCCGTTTTTCATAAAACCGAACAGGGAACCTACGAAGGTTATTTTCCAGATCTCGCCTGCTGCTATGCAAAAGGGGATACCCTCGACGAGGCGCTGGAAGATGCCATTCACTCCGCCTATGACTGGATCTCTCTGGAACTGACGGAAGAAGAACCTGATTTTCCGCCGGTATCGGATGTGGCAGATCTCGGGAAAAGCGAAGGTGAAATTGCAAGAAATATTGCCGTCAACATCCGGCTTTTTGAGGGATGGGACGAATAAGTTCAAAAAAGAGAAAGAAAACCGTATTGCTGCGATATTCGAAACGCGGCGATACGGTTTTCTTTTTATCTCTTCCAGGTTTTCAGCATCTCTTTTTCTTCTTTGCTGATCCGCAGCGACTCTCTGATTTTCTGAATTGTTTTGTTATGTGTCCAGTCATCGAGACTGTTTTCTTTCAGCAGTTTCTGTGTCTTTTCCGGAAAATGAATATAACAGATCGATACTGCCCAGGCGACGGCCATTTTTACGTAATAGCCATCGTGATGAATCTTTTTCATCTCCTCCAGCACAGCATCGATATACGCTTCGTTGATAAAAAAGTCCAGCAGACACACAACACCAAACCGGATTTCATATTCCCGGCTGCTTTTCACCCTGTAATCTTTCCAACAAATGCTTGGATTACCAAAAAAAGGCCATTTTCTACCAAAATTAGGGGTTTTCTCGGGAAATGTTGGTAAAACGATTGCGCCTCCCCCTGCTCCTTTCTACCTTTGCACCGTCAGTTCGAGGCACGCGAGGCCCACGATGGCAAGCTAACAAATTAATAATAAAAGGTCGCGAGAAGGCGCGACGTAAAACGAGAGTTATGAGTATGTATTTCAGTTTCACAGTCTGGAGGTTTTTGTTTAGCCTCAGTATGAGTTGTAGTAAAAAAGAAAAGTAAGAAGAGCGTTATGGAAGCAAAAATCATGAGAGTGGTGCAGCAGGGCGAGGCCTTCGCTGTGCAGAGTCAGAAGAGCGAGACGGGACAGGTGAAGAAGTGCAACATCCTGCTGCAGGAGCTCGGCGGGAAGTACGCCGACCAGTATGCCTGCACGATGCTGGGCAACGCGGCCACCTGCCGCTTCTCCCGGGACGAACTGGTGGCCGTCAGCCTCCGCTTCACGGTCAACGAGTATGAGGGGCGCCACTACCAGGACATCCTCGTGGCGGACATCCATCGACTGAATCGGTGATTTGTTTTTAACATGAATCATCGTTAATCGGAACATTAATCGGTCATTAATAGGATTGGCCCAAGGGCCAATTTTGAGAACAGGGAAGTAAAAATAGTAAAAATCTGAGTTGAGTACGAGGAGGATATTCCATGGTAAAGCGCGCAACAATCCACGTCTCTTCTCGCAAAAACTCAGCAACAATGAACAAGAACAATCAAGTCAACAACCAGGTTGACAATCAGAACCATGGCGACCATTGCCAGCACGTACAGATCGGCGGACAGGCTTACTACGACGACCGCAAGTATTTTCTTTTTTCGCCCGACGCGCCCGTGCCTCAGGCCGTGGAAAGTTTTCGCAAGGCGGGCGTGGGCCAGCAGATGAGCGACGGGACGTTCGACTTCGTCGTGCGGCCCAAGGTGAAGAGCCGTAGCGTGCTCATCAGGAAGTTGGCCCACGGGCGCATCAGCAGGACCCAGGACGACGCAGTGCAACTGACGTTGAAGTTTTTCCGCACGGAGAACGTGGTCATAGCCCAGGCCATCATGGACGAGGCGCAGGACGCCATCGACGCCCTGCTCGAATATCAACTGACGAAGTAAAAGAAGGGAGGAAGAAACAATCATGAGTGTACACTTGATATATTATCAGCAGGGCCACAAGATGATGGAGGCCGTGGCGACGGAGGAGGCTTACCGCCGCTATCGCGACAGCCAGGCGCAGCAGCGCTGGGTGGAAACGATTCGCCATCCGAAGCCCGAGACCGACGTTTCGGCGGCGAAGCGCAAGCTGGTGCAGTTCAACTACTCCTGCTTGCCCACGGAGGACGGGTGCCTCAAAGGGGCGAAGCGGCTGAGCAAGTCGGTCGGCATGGACATCGACCACCTGAGCGCCGACGAGGTGAATCTGGTCGCTGCTACGGCCATTGAGAAGAAGGACGAGCTGGGCCTGCTCATGCTGGAGCGCAGCGCGCGCGGAGGCGGCTTGCACGTCGTCTTCCGCCGCCATCCCGAGATGGACCAGGAGGCCAACCTGCGCTGGGCCTCCGACCTGCTGGGCGTGGAGTACGACGCTGGGGCGAAAGACATTACTCGCGTCTTCTTCGCCACCACCAGCGAGGACCTGCTCTACCTCCATGAGGACCTCTTCGACAACGGGGAGTGTGGGGCTTTCACGGGCCAAGAGGCTGCTTTCACGGATTCAGAGACCACTTTCGCGAGTCAAGAAGCAACTTCAACAGACCAGGAGACATCCTTCACGGGCCAGGAGGCATCTTCCGCGGGCCCAAAGACAACGACCCAACCAACAACCAGCTCGCCGGAGGAAGGCGAGGACTGGGAGGAGCAGGAAGGCAAGCAGGCCGGGAAGACGAGCGAAGGGGCGAGCCCCTTGAACTACGATGGCGTTCCCTACGACCGCATCATCAAGAAGTGGTGGGCCTTCTACAACCAGGGCAAAACGCCCTCGAAATCCAATCGCAACACGCTGACCTTCGAGCTGGCCGTCAACCTCCGCAACATCTGCGATTTCGACCGAGAACTGATGGCCCGCGTCATCCCCTGCTACGACGGATTCCCCGAGGCAGAGAAACTGGCCTGCATCAACTCGGCGCTGAGCGAGAAGCAAACACAGATGCCGAGACGACTGAGGGACGTGATCGAGGCCGTGCGCCAAGACATGAAGACCGAAGACAAGGAGGATGCCGCTGTCGAAGCCATGTTGCAGGACGACCTACAATACTACAATGCCCTGCCCAAGATGCCGCAGGGCGTAAGGGAGAGCATCAGCGCCGTGGGGCCGTACCTCGCCATGCCCGCCATTTTCGCCGTGACGCCGGCCATCGGTATGCTCGCCACGGGCGTGCGCGTCGATATCCACGGCAAGCCCTCGCAGCTCAACCTGATCAGTTATATAGCCGGCGACTTCGCCTCTGGCAAGGGTAGTATCGACCCTGTGATATCAGCTTGGCTCTCGGAAGTGAAGACGGTCGACAAGGGCTATCTGCAGCAGGAGGAGGAATGGCGTGTGCGGAAGCGAGCAGCGAAAAACAAGAAGGATCAGCCCGAGGATCCGAAGTACCCCGTGCAGTGCCTCACCTTGAACACCACCGTGGC
>OHZS01000836.1_pt1 | contig 10522 bp, 10 predicted proteins | sample 1580521 | NCBI WGS metagenome assembly OHZS01 (sample SAMEA3882503, study PRJEB24775) | human gut metagenome | biome: human-associated habitat; feature: intestine environment; material: feces | place: Netherlands | collected 2009/2010
GCGGAAGGCTTCCAGAAAAGTTTTAGCCAAATAAGGAGTCCTCTCCTGGTACTTGACATCTGACAGGGCTGCCATAACTTTGCACAGGAAAAAGCAAGGGGGACATCGAGCAACGCCGCTACTTGCAAATAAAAGATGAGGTCGAACAAAAGGGACGAAAATGAAAAATTAGATACAAGAAAAATACAAGCTAGCAATAACTTATTGATTATCAGCAAAGAGAAAGAGAGTTATTAGAAAAAGAATATGTTAAATAAAAAGGTATATCGTGATTTTCGCCCCTATATTGCAAAAAAGTAGTTCCTTTGCACCCGAATTTTTAACAAAACAAAATCAAGACAATGGGAGCATTTTGGATATTCGTAGCAATATTGACATTTGTCTATATCGTCTATTATGCCGTTATAATGGCCATGGACACTGTAGGCGACAAAGGTAAGAAAAAGAAAGACGTAGAGGTGTTTGCCGTTGGCAATTCCTCACAAGAAGCGTTTGTCGAGGAACCAACCATCATCAAGGAAAAGGAAGCCTTGCCAGACACCTCTTCGGCGAAACAAGAAACCACCCCATCGGAAGCCACCGTCCAAGAGTCTTCCATCTCGCCAGAGGAAAGCGGCGAGGACATAGCCTCCAAGATTATGGCAACGGAAGACTCCGAGCTATATGCCAAGGCTGTGGCAGCCAAGGCTGAGATGGTGAAGGTAGTTGCCGAGAGCGAGGATGAGATAGCAGCCGCAGACTATGACGACAAACGCCTAGCCTTGTTGGTTGCCGAAGGCGATGATATGGCAGAAAGGATGAGCATATGAGAAAGATAATGAAGAAAAGGTATTTTCTAGCCTTTCTATTCATGGCAATATGCCTTACGGCCTCCGCATCCTGTGGCACAACCGATTACAGCGGAAGCTCAGGAAAGCTCTATGACATGGTAGTATATGTCGTTGCCATGTGCAGTTTGACAGTTCAGCTACTATATGCCATTGCAGCCGTCCTGTCCATCTACAGTGCTACCAGCATCTACATCAAGTTGCAAGCAGGAGAGGAAGGCTTCACCAAGAGTGTGATGGTGCTTGTAGGCAGTTGCCTCTTTATGATAGGTGCAACCATCGTGATGCCAGCATTCTTCGGGTTCAACTTTGGTTAAATTAAATTATAGATAATAACAATCAAAACAAAAAAAGTATTTATGAAAATTAGCATTTTTAAAAACGCAGTAAGCGCAAAGGACTTTGTGTGCTCTGCAACCAAGGGCACAAAAGCTCTAGTTGGCAACCCAAGAGTAGCCATGGTGTTCACTCTCCTCTTTGTCTTTACCCTGGGAATGTTTGCCCAGAACACCGCTGGTGACTATTCGGCAGGAACAACAGCCTTGGGAACGGTGACCACCGAGATTGCCAAGTATGTTCCAGTAGTGGTGAAGCTCTGCTATGCCATTGCAGGTGTCGTTGCCGTGGTTGGAGCCATCTCCATCTACATTGCCATGAACAATGAGGAGAACGACATCAAGAAGAAGATTATGATGACCGTGGGCGCATGTATCTTCCTTGTGGCAGCAGCCCAGGCATTGCCATTGTTCTTTGGTGTAACCAACTAATCGTCATCAATAAATTATGGCAAATGAGAGTCAAGAGCAATATCCTGACTATCCAGTATTCAAGGGACTCCAAAAGCCCCTTGAATTTATGGGTTTAAGGGGTAGGTACATATATTGGGCTGCAGGAACCGTTGGAGGAGGCATTTTAAGTTTTCTCATCGGTTACGTTGCCTTCGGTTTTCTAGTAGGCCTTGTCTTGATTACATCCATCGTAGGCTTTGGAGGAGCGATGATATTCATCAAGCAGCACAAGGGCTTGCATTCCAAGCACTCCCCTGTGGGTGTTTTCATCCTTGCCCATCTTGCGGAACATCAGAAAAGATGAGCAAGTTTATCATTTAATAAATTCATAGATATGATTTTACTTTTCGTTTCGGTCGTTTTCATTTCCATCCTCGTAGGTATGGCTATTTCCGTAGGTGCGTTCGGCACTGGAGGAAAGAGAGCTAAGATCTTCGAGGATATTTATTTCAGCATAGAGGAAGTGGATGGCATCGGCGTGGTATATACCAAGAAAGGCGACTACTCCGCCGTTCTGAAGATGGAGAATCCAGTAAGGAAATATTCCGCCGACACCGATAGCTATTACGAGTTCACATCACTCATGGCGTCAGTGATGCAAGTGCTTGGAGATGGCTATGCCATCCACAAGCAAGACATCTTTGTGCGCAAGCAGTTCGACATGAGCAGCATCAAGGGGAAGAACAAGGATGCCAAGAAGCGTTTCCTCTCAGATGCCTACTTCCGCTTTTTCAACGGAAGAAGCTACACAGAGGCAACCACCTATCTCACCATTACCCAGAAGGGCAAGAGTGGCGGACTGAAAGCCTACGACAACAACAAGTGGAGAGATTTCAACGTAAAGATACAGAAAGTAGCCGACCGATTGAAGAGTGGTGGAATCACATGCCGCTTCCTTGGCGCAAGGGAGTGTCAGGAGTTTGCCGACCGCTTCTTTGCCGTTGACTTCAAGAATCCAACCACAGGCATGACCGACTTCAAGGTTGACAGTGAAGAAATCGGCATGGGCGACCAACATGTAAAAGTATATAGCCTGCTGGATGTTGACAACGTAGGTTTGCCAGGCATGATACGCCCCTACAGCGACACCGTGGTGAACAACTCGGTGATGCCAGAGGACTTGCTGTCGGAGCTAGACCATATCCCAGGTGTAGATACCGTCATTTACAACCAAGTCATCTTCTTCCCGAACCAAAAGAGGGAGATGGCAAAGCTAGACAAAAAGAAGAACCGTCACGCTTCCATTCCAAACCCATCCAACCTGATAGCCGTAGAGGACATAAAGGCAGTTCAAGACGAGGTGGCAAGAAATGGCAAGCAACTCGTATATGCACACTACAACCTGGTGATAAAGATAGAGGCAGACAAGGACTTCCAGAAAGTCACCAACAACCTGGAGAACATCTTTGCCAAGTATAACATCCATATCTCCAAGAGAGCCTACAACCAGCTGGAGCTGTTTGTGGCGAGCTTCCCTGGCAACTGTTTCCGTCTCAACCAAGACTACGACCAGTTCCTCACCCTCTCGGAGGCCGCCTTGTGCCTGATGTACAAGGAACACCAGGCGAAGGGCGACAACTCCCCCTTGAAGTGTTACTATACCGACCGACAAGGAGTGCCAATGCCAATAGACACGACAGGTAAGGAAGGAAAGGTGAAATACACCAACAACAGTAACTTCTTCGTCCTAGGTCCTTCGGGAAGTGGCAAGAGCTTCTTCATGAACACCGTGATGCGCCAGTATTACGAGCAAGACACGGACATCGTGATAGTAGATACAGGAGATAGTTACGAAGGCTTGTGCAGTTACTTCGAGGGCACCTATATTTCCTATAGCAAGGAAAAGCCAATCTCCATGAACCCATTCAAGATTACCAAGCTGGAGTATGACCAGAACTTTGGCGAGAAGAAGAACTTCCTGAAGAGTCTCATCTTCCAGATATTCAAGGGAGCGGAGATGCCGTCCAAGATAGAGGACACCATCATCAACCAAACCATCGTGGAGTATTTCGAAGCCTACTTCAATCCGTTCGAAGGCTTTACCGACGAAGAGCGGCAGAAGATGAAGGACACCCTCCTTCTCCAAGACAAGACCAACGGCAAGTATGAGGAATACGAACAAGAGTTGGAAGAGAAATATGGAGAGGACTTCGACTTTGATTCAGCCACGTCAGATTCCAAAGAAGGCAAAGACCTCACCAGACAGCAACGCCTGAAAGGGAAGTTGCAAGCAGTCATCGATGACGCAGCATCCACCGAAGGTGAAAAAGAGAATGCCAAGAAGAAACTGATGCTTCTCACCCCGGAGGTGATAGAAAACAACTATCTCATGCGCATCGAGCGCAAGCTGGAAAAGATAGAAAGGCAAAAGAAAAAGCTGAAAGTAAAGGAACTGTCCTTCAACACCTATTATGAGTTTGCCCTGGAGCGCATCCCTCAGATTCTGCACCAACAACATATCGAGTTCAACATCAATGACTTCGCAGCCATCCTCAAACCTTTCTACAAGGGAGGAGAACAAGAGTATATCCTGAACAACGACTTGGACAGTAGCCTGTTCGATGAGAAGTTCATCGTTTTCGAGATAGACAAGGTGAAGGACGACCCTGTCCTCTTCCCTATCATCGTGCTCATCATCATGGATGTGTTCACTCAGAAGATGAGAATCAAGAAAGGCAGAAAATGCCTGGTCATCGAGGAAGCATGGAAAGCCATCGCCACCCCAGTGATGGCCAATTATATAAAATACCTCTACAAGACCGCCAGAAAACACTGGGCGATGGTTGGTGTTGTGACACAGGAGATACAAGATATCACCTCCTCCCCTATCGTGAAGGAAGCCATCATCAACAACTCCGACGTGTTCATGTTGCTAGACCAAAGCAAGTTCAAGGACAAGTTCGATGACATCAAGGCCACCCTCGCCCTCACCGACAACGACTGCAAGAAAATCTTCACCATCAACCGTCTGGACAACAAGGAAGGCAGAAGCCCATTCAAGGAAGTATTCCTGAAGAGAGGGCAGAACGGCGAGGTTCTTGGAGTGGAAGAGCCACCGGAGTGCTACATGGCCTATACCACGGAGAAAGCCGAGAAGGAAGCCTTGAAGCTCTACAAGAAGCTCATGGCCACCGACTACCAACATGCCATCGAGCAGTTTGTGAGCGACTGGCACAACAGCGGCATCAAGAAGAGCCTGGAGTTCTCCCAGAAAGTACTGAAGGAAAAGAAAGTGTTTTATTACAAGAACAAGCAATGACAGCCATGCGTAGATTAAGTGCCATAATAACTATGCTGTTGCTAGCCACCTTGCCGATGTTCGCCCTGTCCTATCATGCGGTGAACGTTGACAAGGTGACGGCTGCAGCCATGACCGCAGCTTACGCTTCGGAGGCAGAGATGGAGGCGATGAACACCAGCAACCTGCAAAAGATCGTTGACCATTACAAGAGTGCCACCGTAGCCACTGCGGGAATTTTACTATCCAAGAAGAAGGACAGGGATGCCATGCGTAACCCTGGCCTTTTTGCGTCTGAGGAAAACTACTATTACAAGCGCATCCTCAACCTTGTGAAGAACGGTATCATGCCAAAGTTGATAACCGTAGCCTCCAAGATGGTGAAGCAACCCCAAAATGCCATCTACTGGGGGCCTTACCTGTTCAAGACCACCGAGAACGTGGAACAGCTTTGCAAGCAGTTCGAGCTAGTTTGCACCAATGGCAAGCTTAGTTTCAAGGATGTGACGTTCCTCCTCATCAACGATGACCTGCGAAAGATATTCGACCTAGCGCAGATGGGTGCAAATACCAACTGGGGCGACCTGTTGGACAAACTTGGAGACTTTGGCGACGGACTCACGAAAGAGGACATACAGGAAGACTTCAAGAACCTTGGTAGCCTCTTGGCCTCCATTGGTGGAAACACCATCGACAGCAACTTGCAAGAAGGAAGCAAGATAGGCAAGATTTTCCACATGAAGCCAAAGGAGATTGCAGACCTCTACAAGAACTTCAAGGAGCAATACGACAAATACAAGGAAGCAGGAAACGTGGAGAACATCCTGATGCAAGTAATCCAGACCGCCGATGCCGACGGCGTGGCCAGACTTTTCAAGGTTGACGACTACAACATCACAGGCTATATCAGCAACTACATCAAGGAGATGCAGGAACAATATTACACCCAAAGATGGTACATAGCCCAGGTGAACAGTGGCTCGCAAGTCCTCGCCACCTACAAGCCGTCCCCACCTACCAACACCAACAACAACGACAACTGGCCAGGATGGACATTCAAGTGCAACTCCCAAAAGAAGACAGCCCCACCCTATCCAACCCTCACCACCTCGGAATACAATCTGTTAAAGAGCGCAGCCGAGAGTGAGACAGGATGGAATGCGACTAAAAAAGCTGATTACGAGAAAAAGAATCCAGGACATACCATAACCCTCAGCTATCAGACCGTTTCCTATAATTACATCTGGGACAAGAGCGGAGGAACATTCTCCCATTCTAAACACGAACGTGGTAAACACTTTTGCGTGTATATGACCGTAACAGAGACATGGAATGTAAAGGATGAGGTGTATGAGGAAATCTTTGATTCCCAGACCATGAACCTGGAAATCTTCAAGAAGAAAATGGAGTCTCGCTTGAAATACTACCAAGACCAAGAGGCCGACAAGCAAGGCAGCTCCCTCTCCTATAAGCTATGCTCCGACCCACCAAGATACTATGCCATGGCCGATGAGAAGAAGATGGAAGGCTGCAACTCCGTAAGTTTCACAGCCACCTGTGACGGAGGAGCATCCCTAGGAGAAGGCAGCTTCAACTGGAAGGAGAACGGCAAGCAAGGCAGCTCCCTCAATGAGAAGTCAAAGGTTTTTGCCATGCGCAGCACCCCAGACTCAGAAAATAACAATGTCGATGACCTTCTCACGAAACAAAAGGAGTACGAGGCACAGATTACCACCTTGAAGCAACAGATTTCCGACAACGACAAGAAGCAGCAAGAGCTAATAAAGCAAATTCAGCAAGCCCAGTCGTTGGGCAACCAGGACAAGGTGAAGAGCTTGCGCAGCCAATATGATTCCATCACCAATGAGACGGCAAGCTTGAAGCAACAGCTCAACAATACACAGAAATTCCTCAACGAGTTGAACAACAATGTAAACGAGTATTACGAAGACCTTGCCGACAACTTGGACGGTCCCTACAGAATACCATCCAACATGAAGGAATTGGAAGGCATGTACCAGCTACAATGGACAGACGATGGCAACTGGGTGGAAGGCAGCAGCCAATATATCTTTGTAAGACATGGTTATTGTCCGTCGGTGAAGTCAACGGTGACCTATACAGCCACCCTCACCTTGCAACAGAAACCAAAGTATTTCCTTGGAATCAGAATCCATCGAGCCATATTGTCCGTGGATTTCAAGCTCACAAGCGAGTATTCCAGCGACAATGTCGTGGCAGTCATCAAGCTAGACATGAGCAAGAGCGAGAAAGAAAGAGCCGACGAGGTGAATGCCAAGCTGAAGGAATTGATGGCAGACATGCCCAACTGCAGCATCAACATCAAGTACAACTATGCCTCAAAAGCTGATGATGACGAAGACGAAGACGGCATCCATCTGCTATGGGCTAGCGACCGCCTGGATGTAGCAAGAGAAGTTGACTACCAGCTCACTTCCATCTACTCACAGCTTGTCATCTTGGAGAAAGTGATGCAAGACAGAGAAACCATCCTCGACTTCCTGAAGCACAAGATATTCGATGTCGTGAGCAGGGCATCCAGAGGAGCCATCGCCGAGTATGCACTTACAAGATGGGAAGATGCAAGTATGGCGGCAATGAAGAAACAGGCAGGAGTAGAGGACAAGAAAGAGAATACCCCATCCACACAAAAGTCTGACAAAAACGTTTAAGGTCACAATTTGTGATTTTGAAAATGAATATAAATATGGTAGATACAACAGAAAAGATAGAGAACAGCGAACTGGTCACAAATCGTGATCAGTTGGTTGTCGTGGATAACATAGAGTCTCTAATAAAAGTCATTAGAGGTCAACAAGTTATATTCGACAAAGACTTAGGTAAAAAGTGGTTTGCCTTTTCCAAGTTAGACATACTATCCCCAGATATGCTCATTGAAAAAATAAAAAGTAACAATTAAAAACGAACGGTATGAGAAAAAAGAACCATAGGTACTATTATATAATAGTGGCATTACTGGCATGGCTTCCAACAAAAAGCCACGCCCAGTTTGGCATCAACGACATGCCATCCATGGAAGCGATGATTTCCAACCACAAGACTGTAAAAACAGCCTTGGATATAAGAATGATAGCTGAGCTAGGAGTAGAACAGGTACATGAAGGCTCGCAGAAAAGCATCGAGGAATATCAGGAATCCAGCAAGAGGCTCGATAAATACAAACGCTGCTTTGACATCATCGACCTCATTTTGAATGGAACAGCCACGGCTTTTCATGGAGTAAGAACCTATCAAAGCTGCAGTAGCAACATCAAGAGCTACCTACAGCTTCTGAACGAGTATGAGGAAAAGATACTCTTGAAGGGCAAGGTATGGTCATCGGACACCATCATCTATACAACAAGCAAGCAAACCATAGAGGATATAAAAAGTTCCGCTTCCAGCATCTATAAATCCTATATAGATTTGTCAGCCTACCTCACAGGAACGGCAGAGTGCAAGACAGAATCCATGATGCTCTGCTTGCAATGTATCAATGAGAACATGGATGCCATTGACGCATCTGTCAGGAACGCCTACCTAACCCTTTGGAGCTATATGACCATTCGCCTGGGGTTCTGGAAGAAAGAGATATTCAGAGCCAAGACCATCAGGGAGATGGCGTTGGAGGCATACGACACATGGAAGAAATCCCAGTATATTGCCTACAACAACCTTCAAAACCCTTCCACCGAGAAACATAAGGCATTGGGAGGAGGCGGCATCCTTGGAGGCAGGTCAAGAGAAGACATTTAGTTCCAATGGATAAAAGGCATATATAAGTATAGGCTTATATAAAACAATAAAGAAACAAACATATAAGTATATAAAAATATAATTATATTAAGCAATAATCAATGAAACATATAAGAATTTTATTTTCATTAGTGGCAATGTTATTCATCTCCACGACATCAAGAGCGCAAGGAGCCGAGGTTACCTATATTCATGAAGATGACATCATGAATCAGTTTACAGTAATGGAAACTGGTGCTGGCAGTCTTAAACCAAGAGAATACTATCAACTTATGCACAAGAGTTACCAAAAAACAGCAGCAGCCACCAACAAGTTGAGTTTTCGCTTGGAAAATCAAGTATTGACCAACAAGGAAGTTCCTTTGGCGGAGAAAGTGGATTCCGACTTGGTAAAGAGAGAGAAGGTAGAAGCCACCAACATCGCTACAAGAACACCAGGCGCAGGCGATGTCGCCTGGATGATGGAAAAGGGAAAGATAGAGAGTAAGATGAACACCTTCGAAAGCAACATCAACAAGATAGTAAGCTATGGAGGCAGCAGCGATGACTTCAAGAACTGGAAAGACATCTACAATAGTCTCGACTGTGCCATCAAGCTCATCAGAAAGTCCTATCTAGACCTAGGCAGTCGAAAGAAGGAATATTTGGCCATCTACCAAGACATAGTGAAGCGCAACCTCTCCCTCACAGGGCAACTAAGATATTGGAAAAGTCTAAAGACTGTCAAACAAGCCCAGCAGAAAGCAACGAAAATAGACAGGCAATCAAGCAATACGGTGATAGCAAACAATGCCATGCGAAGATGGCAGAACGCCATGGCCGTGGATGGTTTCTCCAAATAAGCAAACAAATACACCTATATTCGCATAATTATATAACCATATAAAAATATAATTATATAAGAAAATAAAGAAATATAGCAACAAAGAAATAAGCCAATAATGCAATAAAACAATAAAGAAACAGAAAAATAAGGATATAAATCAGTCGTTTTACTCAAAAGTACAATAAAATATATGTGAAAACTAAACTTTTAGTTAATAATGTTGCTCAATTCAAGAAAAAGCTGTATCTTTACAGCCAAAAATAGGTAAAACGGCAATAATGTCAAACCAAAGAGTAAATGATATGAGCAACAGAAATTACAATTATAGCATAGCAAAGAAAACAATAGCAGTAGTATTCCTTAGTTTGATAGGAATGCTAAATGTGATGGCACAGACTGGGACGGTAACACGTAAATTTTATATGAAAGGATACAACAACCATCCAGATACGTGCCTCACTACTTTATTTATAAATGATGGCAGTTTTTCTGGACTTAATCTAACTCTTTCCTGCTTCGATAAAGGAGTAAAAATTAAGGCTGGATTAGAAACAAAAAATAGACCTAATTGTTTGACTGACTTTATTAATGAATTAAAATTTATAAAAGAAAAATATATAGAGTGGTCATCTATAGCAAAGGAAAATGGTGTGAAGAAATATTCCAAGGAAATCGGTTATTACAAAAACAATCCTGCATTATTTCTTCAAGCTACTAAAAACGGTTTTGAATACTATCAAGACATGAAAATCGCAGCTATACATGAAGTACATGCCATGTTTAATGTAGATGAAAAAGGAGAGTGTAATGTTTTTATGGGGTGGAATGGAATTCCTTTTATAAGAACCAAAGGTTACAACGAAGGAATGCTTACATCCTATCCTATCAAAGAAACTTTTTCTGTGTCGCAAGTTTGTTTTAATTTCAACAGCGAACAACAAATACAGAGTTTAATCGATGCTCTTAATTTGGAAACTGCAAAATCAGAACTACTCAACAAAACTGAAAAGGATAAAAATCTTGATTCTTTATTCAAATAATCATAAGCCTCTTGCGTTAGCAAGGG
>OHZS01000848.1_pt1 | contig 10447 bp, 10 predicted proteins | sample 1580521 | NCBI WGS metagenome assembly OHZS01 (sample SAMEA3882503, study PRJEB24775) | human gut metagenome | biome: human-associated habitat; feature: intestine environment; material: feces | place: Netherlands | collected 2009/2010
GCTGATTTTATATATGAAAATGTAAGAAAGACATTTCCGAACATAAGTCTTGGTACAGTTTATAGAAATCTTAATCTTCTGGTTGAGTTAGGACAGGCACAGAGTTTCTCTACCTATGATGGCTACGACCACTTTGACGGCAATCCGGCTCCGCATTATCATTTTGTCTGCAACAAATGCAGATGCGTTCTCGACATTGATACTCCGGCGGATGATGGACTTGAGGCACTTGTTTCTTCATGCTTTGGTGGTAAAATAGATGGCCATGCCGTTCTTTTTAATGGCTTATGCCCATCTTGTATGTCCTCAGAAAAAAATTCTTCAAAAAATAATTGAAAAATTTTTTCTACAAAGTGTTGACATTTTATTATTTTATGTTATTATAATTTCAGTAATGATTACTATTATTGAAATAAAAATTATTAAAATAAAGGAGATTTAAGTTATGGCAAAATATGTATGTAGTGTATGCGGATATGTTTACGAAGGAGATGAAGCACCTGAACAGTGCCCTGTATGTAAGGCACCTGCTGAGAAATTCGTAAAGCAGGAAGGTGATTTAAGCTGGGCATCAGAACATGTTGTAGGTGTTGCACAGGGTGCACCTGAAGATATTATCGCAGACTTAAGAGCTAATTTCAACGGAGAATGTTCTGAAGTTGGTATGTACCTTGCAATGGCAAGGGTAGCACACAGAGAGGGCTATCCTGAAATCGGTCTTTACTGGGAAAAAGCTGCTTACGAAGAAGCTGAACACGCAGCAAAGTTTGCTGAATTACTCGGTGAAGTTATCACAGATTCAACAAAGAAAAATCTTGAAATGAGAATCGAAGCTGAAAATGGTGCAACAGCAGGAAAGACTGACCTTGCAAAGAGAGCAAAAGCACTTAACCTCGATGCAATCCATGACACAGTTCATGAAATGGCAAGAGACGAAGCCCGCCACGGCAAAGCTTTCGAAGGACTTTATAAGAGATACTTCAGTTAAGCATTGAAAACTGCAACGATAAGAAAAGGGATGACCAGACAAATTTATTTGGATGGGCATCCCTTTTCTTATCGTTATAGGGCGATAGCCCCATGAAATAGGCACGCAGTGCCTATGAATGGCAGTTTTCATTCAAGCCATGCAAAATGGGAAAAAAAACGCTCTGCAAGTTTACTTGTAAGAGCGTTTATTTTTGACATTTTATACGGCGACAGCCGTCCATAAAATAGCCCGTCCATCATAACACAGGCAGGATAATCCCCTCTTATATTTTCCGCTGACTATTCTTCTGTCCCAGACTCCAGTATTTTTACTTCCGTAATTTTTTCCAACAAAGCCGGATAGATTTCCTTGATGTAACCACTATATGTGATTTCAACCTGATCTCCTACCTGTAATTCGGTATCTTTCGGCAAATATTGTGATGATATATAAAAGCTGTCCGAAGATTTCAACTCCTCTGAGCCATCTTCCGGTGTTACCAGAAAGCCTGCTTTTTCAAATGATGTTACAGTCGCCCTCATAGTTACGGTTTCTTCCTGTTTCCCAGTATTTGAACCTGCACAGCCGGATAATACACATACTGCTACCAGCAATATTGCAATCAATTTATTTATCTTTTTCATACACTCTTTCTCCTTTCATTTTGGGATTGTTCAGCCATTCTTCTTTACTCTTAGCAATAAGAAATCTGGCTTATGAAACAAATCCTTATAATCTGGATATTGTTCAAATAAGTTATTGGCTTTTATTTTGTTATCTCTAATCTTTTTGTACCCCTCAAAGAACACTTCGTTATCATATATATTCTACTGTGCAACCTTGCAACAGCCATCCACCGAGACATAGCTTCTGCGTAGGCGAGGGGGCATGGCTTGCAAACCGGATTCTCTACCGTTTCTGGTCGAAATCGGCTGTTTGGGTAGAGATTTCCAATCAGCGGCTCCCGGATTCTCTACCGTTTCCGGTCGAAATCGGCTGTTTGGGTAGAGATTTCCAATTGGCGGCTCCCGGATTCACTACCTTTTCCGGTCGAAATCGGCTGTTTGGGTAGAGTTTTCCAATCGGCGGCTCCCGGTTTCTCTACCTTTTCCGGTCGAAATCGGCTGTTTGGGTAGAGATTTCCAATTGGCGGCTCCCGGTTTCTCTACCTTTTCCGGTCGAAATCGTCTGTTTGGGTAGAGATTTCCTATCGGCGGCTCTTAGAATGAATGTATAAGGGCTTTGTATAAATGCTCCGGATAATTTCCCGAAACCCAAATACCGCTTACGGGATTGGATGGTGATGATGTGCTCGCTGTAAAACAGGAATATACTTTTATCCAATCACCGAATAATCGGTTCCGCCCTTTGCATATCCCGTAGTGACAAGGTATTTTACCCCGTCATAATACATTTCAAATTCAATAACGGATTTTGACGTGTACCATGTATGATTTCCTAAAACGGCAAAATGCACAGGTGCAGCTCCTCCCGGTTCAATATCAACATAAGTCCTTGGCATACCGTTATTATCAGTGAGATTAAGATTTCTATCATATTCCGAACCATAGTTAGGATTATACAACATTGCGTTCTCTGTAAGTATTCTGAGAGTAGAATTTCCCCTGTTAGTAATAGTAACAGAAAATTTATTACAGTTTCCGTTAGATTTTTTTGGACAATTTATATTCAGATTAGGCTTTTCCTTATTGCCTGATGCAGGAGGCATGGAAACAGCATCTGTCGGTTTGGTAATATTAGGTCCGGCTGTTGTAGCTGCATTAATCGGAGTAGATGTAGTTGGATGCTGTACCGCAGGGGTTGTTGGCTGTACCGAAGGCTGTGATGCAGGCGTAGTTGCAGGTACTACGGGCTTAACTGCTGCCGGTGTAGTAGGCTGTTCACCAGAATGGTCTGTCTTATTCTCACTGCCCCCCGAAGTCTCTTCCGAAGGTTCATCAACCGGTTCAGAAGGCTTAACAATAGGTTTTCCGGAATTATTTACATTAACAATAACAAAGAAGCCTATACGGTCACTCTTAAAAGAGATTGTGTTACCATCTACTTCTGAATCAACGGCTGTAATTTTGTTGTCACTGGAGTCATAATAATACAAATCATATGTATCACCGCCGGCATTTGTCATTGTATCAGACATTTTAACCTGAAAAGATACTTCTCCCTCCTGCTGTACTTTATTACCGGATTTGTCATAAAGATTTATGTAGCACAATTCGATATAGACAACTTTATCATTGTACACAAGAGAGCGTACCTTTGAATATATCTCTTTTTTGCTTGTGATTTTATCAACATTAACACTTTCCGCTGTTCCAAGATTACCAGCCACGGAAATATTATCATTTTCAAGATGTTCAGCATAAGACTCGGACTCCTTGCTGCTTCCATTGCCAAGCATACTGTTACTGCCCTGAGACATTGAACATCCCGCAAAACACGCCCCAACTAACAGAGCTGCTATTACCATCATACATAATGCCTTTGTTTTCACTTATAATACACTCACTTTCTTTAATACCTTGTAATTGTCTTTTCAACAAGTTTTTCACCTTCATATCTTAATTTGAGGGTAAAATATTTCAGATTCTCATCTAATAGCCTGAAAAAGATTTTGTCTCCCTCCCAAAGTCTAAGATTATATATCTCATCCTTAGGTACCCACAAAAGATCTCCTTCATTACACTCAATCATATCTCCTGTAAACTTATCTGCTGTGAAAAGATGCATATACTCTGTTTCCCACCGGTCTGATATAAAAACCACAAGTCCTCTGTATCTGTATCCGGTCAGTGTAAATCCCGTCTCTTCATACACTTCCCGCAGCAGGCATTCCTCAGGTGTCTCATTTTCCTCGAATTTACCGCCAACTCCAATCCATTTGTCATGGTTAACGTCATTTTCCTTTTTGACACGATGGAGCATAAGATATTCATTATTCTTCTCTATGTAACACAGCGTTGTCAGTTTCATTTCTGCTTTCTGTCTTCTTTCTTTTCTTTTCCTCGTACATCATTTGGTCTGCTTCAGATATGTATTCATCAAAAGATTTTGCCGAAGAAGGATTAGTCTTAACAATTCCCATACTTATCGAAATGTTATCATTTGCAAGCGTCTGAAGCACATTATCTTTAAATTTTTCCATTGAAACACCGTCCGTAACAGGGAAAAATACAACAAATTCATCTCCGCCGAATCTGCATACAATGCCTTTAGGCGGACAAAGTTTTGAGAGGGTAGTTCCGATAATCCTTAAAACCCTGTCACCGTAACTATGTCCGAATTTATCATTAATAGTTTTGAAATTATCCGTATCTGAAAATGCTATTACACATTCCACCCCTTTTTTGTGGTAGGAAGTCAGCTTTGGAATAATTTTTTGTGTAAACGCAACTCTGTTATATACACCTGTAAGAATATCTTTGAGATATATTTCTTTAAGATGTTCGTTGGCATTTTCAAGCTGTTTTTTATTGAAAAGGTTATTAAGCGTCTTGACAATTGTACTGTGTACATCGTAAAAATAAGATTCTTCGCCTATAAAACCTGCATTTTTCAGTATTGAAAATCCTACTGTATAATCGCCGAAATGAATTGGTGAAAAAAAGTAATAATTATTACGTCCTTCACGCTCCAGATGTCCGATAATATCTATGCAGCTCTTATATCTGGACTTAATTTTGTCTTCAAATGCATATACCATTTTAAGATGTTTCCAGTCATATTCATTCTTAGGAAATTCCGTCAGCGGATCCGCATTGTACAATCTGTCATCCACAAAAAAGTACACTTCATCACATTCCATATGCTTAAAGAATTCTCCGGTCTTTTCAAAAATCTCATCAAATTCCTCACATTCCGAAAGTGCACCTTCAAGTTCAAATAAGTGGGATTCGTTTACTTCTTTTTGTACTGCCGAAATGATTCTACTGCATGAATAATCTCTGTAATCAACATCATCTCTCTGAGGACAGCCACAGCTTTCTGTGAAAAAATAATACACATCTGTAAAATTATGTACCGGTACATCCTTGCCTGCCCATACATCCTTTAATATCTTTGCACTTACTTCTCCTACTTTTTCTCTTTTATGGCCCACAGTGGTCACCTGTGGTTCAAAAAATAATGCTTTATCAAGATTATCAAATCCCGTTACAAGAAAATCTTCCGGTACACTGTAACCATACTTCTGTGCCTGACTTATAAGTCCTGCCGCAATATTGTCATTGGTACATACAAAAGCATCCGGGATAGGAATATGTTTTTCCACAATTGTCTCAAAATGCCTGCAGCCTGTCATAAAATCAAAGTTACCTATGAGAACAGGATTATCCTTATTGCTAAGACCTCTTAATGCAAGGTATTCGTTATACGCCTGTACACGGAGTGAATTTTCACAATTAGAAAGCGGACCTCCTGCAAACACAAAACTCCTGCAGCCATGCACACTATATAAATGCTCCATTATCTCATAAATAGGCTTTTCATTATCTATTCCCGCATAATAAAATCCTTCAACCTCAAATCCTATCGTAATTGTAGGTATATTGGCGGATTTTACAACCCGCACAAGTTTCTCAACCTGAGCCATATCTACTATAGTGTTTATATCCAATACAATTCCATCAAACCCTGTAAAATCAGGGAGATCATATATCCCATATTCTCCTGCGTTATTTTTCTCATTCCTGCTCCAGCTTCCGAAGCTGTTAAAGTGACAAAGGATTACATCCTCCTCGTAATCAGAAAATGAATCCAGCAAAGCTTTCGGCATAACATACGATACATATCCGTGCCACGCATCTGACACATAAGCTATTCTTTTCATCCATATTCCTCCGCATACAATTATTGATTATTGTACCATATATCATAAAATATTGCATTATTTTTTAATTAAAAATACCCCTGACTGCAGAATATCCACATCTTCAGTCAAGGGCGTGATTATTTACTGTTCTTCCTCAAGAAATAGCATTGGGTCTAAAGCCAATCCGTCTTTTGTAAGCATCATATATAGGTTGCTTCCCTCTTTGGTATAATATTTGGTTGGTGCCGCAACTTTACCTATAACTGTATTTTCGTCCAAGTTATCACCTATTCCAACCGCTATATCTTTTAACTGTCCGTAAGTAATTTCATATCCGTCGCCTGCCAAAATCTTCATTGTGGTACCCGTTTCATTGTCAGAATACACCTGCGTAACAACGCCTTTGACTCCTGACCTGACATCTTCACCCTCTGTGGCGTTTATCATAATTGCAGGATTGCATCTGTATACATCAAGCGTTGGGAAATAAATTGTATTATCCATATTAAAACCGAGAACGATGTCCCCCTTCAAAGGCCACTTAATTACGCTGTTTTCATTAAAGGAGTATGTTATGCCGTTGACAGCCTCCGTATCATCTTCATTTATAACCGGTGCGTCAACCTGTTTTGTATCTTCTGTGGTTGTCTCTATCTCTACAATTTTTTCTGTAACCCTCTCAACAGTTGTCTGTGGTTCTTTATGTTCCGTTGTTGTTTCTTTTTCCGCAACATTCAAATCAATATAATTCTTTTTTTTATCCTGTCTTGTATTACTTCTCACTATGGAAATAATTCCCGCAACAAGTGCAATAACAATAGCAAGACTTGCAACGATGGAAAAAATTTTTTCTCCGTCAGGTTTTTTTCTTTTCTTATTCATTGTTACCTCCATCTGTGCCGCAAACACAATTTGAAATTTATCTACACATATAATTACCAAAAAAAAGTGCTTTATTCACTTTTTTAATAAAATATAGTATGATGTAAAGTGTCAATAAGTCTTAATTGCGATTGTGCTTGCACAAATGAGCAATTTGGACTTATTGACACGCCGGACACCGAAAACGGAATAAAATGCTTTAATTATGGCATTTTATGGGAGTTTGAGGTGCTCGGGAATTGCGATAATTGCGCAGCAATGGAGCAATTCGTATACATCATTAATATCTAGGAGTTATTGTAATGGAACCTAATACCAGACCTGTTGGTGTTTTTGATTCGGGCGTTGGCGGAATAAGCGTGTTATCGGAGCTTGTGAAGCTTATGCCTTATGAAAATTTTATATATTTTGGTGATTCGGCTAATGCACCTTACGGTACAAAGCCTTTGGATAAAGTAGCAGAACTTACAATCCACACAGCGGATATGCTTATAGCAAAAGGCTGTAAATGTCTTGTAATTGCCTGCAATACGGCAACGGTTGCCGCAGTATCGAGAATCCGTAATATGTACCCGGCGATTCCCGTAATCGGCATTGAACCTGCACTTAAGCCTGCGGCTCTTGATAATCCCGGAAAGCGTATTCTGGTGCTGGCCACTCACATAACGTTGAACCAATCCAAATTTCTTAATCTGATGACCCGCTATAAAGACCATGCCGATATTTTTACGCTTGAAGCTCCCGGCATCGTTGAGGCAGTTGAAAAAGGACTTACAGATTCGCAGGAATTTATGGATTATCTTAAAAATCTTTTGCACGAATACATAGATAATCCCGTGGATGCCGTAGTTCTCGGGTGTACCCACTATCCCTTTGTTAAAAGACAGATTCTTGAGGCACTTCAATACACTCCCGCTGTCTATGACGGAGGCAACGGAACTGCAAGGGAAACCTTACACCAGCTTACCATGCATAGCATAGTTTCCCATTCCGTTTCAAAAGGGACTATCGAATTTTTAAACAGTGATGTGAAAGAAATAGAATTAAGCAGACAATTATTTGCTGCAATCAGTAAAGGAAAAAATTAATGGAAATTATAGTTACTGTTCTTATGGCAATCCTTTTGGCAGCCCAGATTGCCCTTTCTGTCAAACAGATAAAAAAAGGAGCCCCTGACGGCAAAATACTTCTCAGAATTAACCTGATTGTATTATCCGTCTGGACTCCGTTAAGTATTCTCAGATTTTTTAACATTCATAAAGCAATTACCGCCGTATGGTTTGGAATAACCGCTGTATACATGCTTTTTACAATATGGTATACCAACAGTCTTTCCAAAACTTTCAAGTAATTACCTGTCAGAATAAGATACGGCTTCGATGGCAACGGCTCCGCCTCTTACCACTTCAAGTCTGTAACCGAAAGTCTCTCTTAAAAGTGTGATGAGGTCATTATTCTTATCCTCTGTCTGTGTACACTGTAAAAGCACCGTATTACGGTTGTAATCTTCTACGGTTACGCCGTATACCGACGCAATTCTGAAAGCTTCAGCTTTGTCTTTTTCATTGCAGGAATTAATTTTGATAAACATTAATTCCTTCATATGAAGCTTGGCATCCGTAAAATCAATAACCTTTACAACTTCAACACTTCTGTTAAGCTGTTTTTTTATCTGCTCAAAGGTCTTATCATCACTTGTAACTCCTATTGTCATTCTTGACATGGTAGGGTCCTCGGTAACTCCTACGGTAAGTGTATCAATATTGTAGGATTTTCCGGAAAAAAGTCCTGAAATTCTAGCAAGTACACCTATTTCATTTTCTACATATATTGAAATCCATCTTTTTTTAAGTTTATCCATGTCTGCCTCCTAACCAAATAACATATCCGTTAATGCTTTTCCGCCCGGAACCATCGGATATACGTCCAGTTCACAACTTATCATAAACTCAATAACCGTTGGTCTGTTTACATTAGCTGCTGCCCTGTCAAAGGCTTCATCAATATCTTTTTCAACAGAATTAATATCAAGAACTGTTCCTTTGTACTCACATTCCCTGATTCTATCAAACTTGTCCTCATCTGTTATGACAACAGAAGGCTTAAGTACGTTGAATATCTTCATAACTCTTTCTTTTGGGAAAGATGGGTCTATTAAAACATAGAACCCTCCTGCATATACAATCCCAAAGAATGTGGTAAGAACCCTGACACTTTTATTGCCATATACAACAACAGGTTTCCTCCTGACGTCATATTCAGATAAAAATGTTCCTATTCTTTTTGCATTTATAACAAGTTCTTTATATGTTATTTCTGAATTATTATCTTTTACTGCTGTTTTATCCGGATAGTTCAATGAAGAATTTTCCAGAAATGTCAATACATTGTACATTTTAACCTCTTACTTAATTTGTCTTTGCATAGTAACCGAATTTAAAGCCTTTGGCCCTGAGTCCGTCAATAAGGTCTCCGAGCATCTTTGTATCGGTAGTTGATACTCCGTGCAAAAGGAAGATTTCACCACCATGTGCCTGATTAATTGCTTTCTGTAATGATTCGCCTACATCCGGCTGGTCATCAACAACCCAGTCCCTATGTGCAAAGCTCCAGAATACGGAACGATATCCAAGGCTCTGGACAATTGCAAGACTCTGTTCACTGAATGCGCCTGTTGGGAATCTGAAAAGGTACATTTCATAGTTGTAATTTTCAAGCATATAGTCATGAACATCTTTTATTTCTTTAATCTGGTCTTCAACTGAAAGTGACTGAAGTCCGGCACTTGGATGAGTTACGGTGTGGTTACCTATTACATGTCCCTCATCTATCATTCTCTTGATAAGTTCAGGTTCTGATTTAGCGAAAGGAAGTGTAACAAAAAATACCGCTTTGACATTCTTTTCCTTTAATGTATCAAGAATTTCAGGTGTATTTCCATATTCATATCCTTCATCAAATGTAAGGAAAACATATTCGCTGTTAGGCTGTATGAAATCAACGGCATATTTACCATATTTGGTCTTGTAATAATTGCAGCCGTTAGGCCTGTTATTCTCATCCCTGTCTTCATTGCTGAAACCAAATGGAATTGTCTTATTGTCTATTGCGTTAAAATCTGTATTAGCATCAACCTTTACTTCTGCTCCGCTGTTAAGATAATCAACTTTGACAGCTTCCGTTACTTCTACGGTTACAGGCAGAGTTGAGTAATTACCTGCGCTGTCTACTGCTGCAGCATATACAGTATAAGTTCCCTTTTCATTAAATGACACAGTGGACTTAATCTTGCCGACCACATCATCAAGTTCATCTGCCATAACAAAACCTGTCTTGCATTCTGTAGCATCTGTTATATTGGTTATTACTTTGTCAGCCTCAAGTTCCTGTCCCGCTGGAACCTTTTGTGTTGTATTGGCTACATCAATTACAGGTTTTTTAGTATCTTTTACCGAAACAGTAACTGTATAAGTATTACCGTCACATGTCACCTTAATTTCGTATTCGCCGACATTCTTCGCATTAACCGATGTGCTGTCAATTACAGCTGTGCTGACCTTATCAGAAGGTCCGTTTAAAACATCCGAAGGACTTATTTTAAAATCGCTTCCGTCCGCTTCATATTCAATCTTTGATGTTTTTAATGAAACTTTATTATTATTCTTATTATTCTTATCAAGTTTATTAACTATGATTAATATTATTCCAAGTATTATAACCGTGAGAACAAGTACAAGAAGCACAAGTCCCGTTGTAGTATTTTTTCT